>Ga0209749_1000129_pt1 | contig 130280 bp, 113 predicted proteins | sample EPASupsiteSAE347_FD_187267 | JGI IMG/M metagenome (GOLD analysis project Ga0209749, IMG submission 187267) | Bioremediated contaminated groundwater from EPA Superfund site, New Mexico - Sample SAE3-47 (SPAdes) (version 2) | ecosystem: Environmental > Aquatic > Deep subsurface > Groundwater >... | reverse complement strand
GCTCCGTGGTCAGCACCAGGTCTTCAGTCCCGGCTTCCATGGGCACGTACTCGACATACGTGAAGACCCGCGAGCCGGCACCGGTCATCTCCCTGATGAACGCAGGGTCCACAACCTGCGAAAAATTCTCCCGCGTTGTCGTGACCGAGCAGCCGAAGAAGATATTCCGGCTCTTCAGCCGGGCCGTGACCGCGAGCAGCCGGTCGTAGACCCCGCTGCCCCGGCGCGAATCCGTCTCTTCGCGGAAGCCTTCGAAGCTGATGACCGGCACGATGTTCCGGCACGCAGCGATTTTTGTTGCCACGGCGTCATCGATCAAAAGACCGTTCGTGAAGACCGGGAAGAGAATCTCCGGGTGTGCCCGGGCGATCCGGAGGATTTCATCAAGCCGGACCAGCGGTTCGCCCCCGGCAATGACCATGATGGAGACGCCCAGTTCCGCGGCCTGGCGGGCAAGCGATGCGGGCAGTTCTGCATCCATCTCCCGGTGTTGTGCATGGCCCCGGTGCTGCATGTAGCAGCCGGCGCACGTAAGGTTGCAGCGCGACGTGATGCTGACGATCATCACCGGGGGAACGAGCAGCCCTTCGCGTTCGTGCCGGCTCCTGACCGCGGCCGCCTTCTTCTGGTGGTGCAGGATCACGGTACCGGGGATCGCGAGCGCCGGGTCGGCGGCAATGATCCGGAGGGCCTGCACGAGGCAATCCGAGATAACAGTATCAAAGATATTCCGGTACGCTGTACCGGCTCCTTCCACCACCGGCCCCGGCCGGGCTGATCCGGTCATGCCGCAGGGCTCCTGCAAAGGCGCCGCCATACAGCGTACACGATCCAGCCGGCGATCGCCACCGCAACAATGAGGAAGGCAGCAGCACTGAACGAGAACTTGAGGAGCGTGGATGCCATCGTGAACTGCGCAATCTCCGGCAGCCGGGCCGGCCATGCGAGGAGCATCGCGATGATCCCGAGATTCTCCAGGTAATCGAACACCGCTCCGGCCACCGGCACCACGTTGAGCCGGTGCCACCCGCTCTCCACGGGCAGCCATGTGTGCAAAAGCCACGTGATGAAAGTCGAGAGGAAGAGCGCGTAGAAGAGCGGGACGAAGAGATCGATCGGTATGATATGCGTCAGGTCGAAAGCCCGGCCGGCCTCCCCCATGGCAGCAAGGAACGCGTATGCCTGGTCCGGGGTATACAGCACTTCCATGTCAAGGATGCCCACACCACCGGTGATCTCCATGAGCTGCGCAACGCCGAACGGACGGCCGTTGACGAGAAATGCCGTGACCAGGAGCCCTGCAAGCGCCGCGAGCATCGTGCGCCCTGAAGTGATCGCGATGATCCGGTCCGACACTTCGTCCAGTATCCGCTTTCCGCTGCCAATCCCGTCCACGATCACTCGCCCCGCTGGTCCAGCATGTCCTTGATCGAGACATCCGGGTGGTGGTAGCGCCGTTTCCCGCGGGTGCGTCCGCCCATCTCGATCGCTTCCTGCGGGCACCAGTGGATGCAGGCATAACACTGGGTGCAGGAACTGTCCCAGCGCACCCCCTTTGGAGTCATCGTGATGTTCCGCGTGGGACAGATACGCCCGCACGTCCCGCACCGGTTGCACTTCTCTGTTGCATGGAACCGGTGGGGCACCCGGTACACCGACGTCATGAACAGGCGGCTGATCGCTCCCCCGAACTTCAGGACCGCGGAGTCCTCGCCTTCCGGCGCGGATATCTTCCGGTCATGGATCGCCTCAGCAATGGCCGGGATCCGGCTCGCTGCTTTTGCATATTTTTCCGGTATCCGGTCCGTGTCCTGCATCAGGTCAACGGGGCCGATATAATTCTCCGGCATGACAAGGACATAGCCGGCCGAGAGCGCGTTGCCGTTCTCTTGAAGAGATTCCTTAAGCCGGAAGAGCGCCCCGCCCGGCCGTTCGCCGCAGGTGGCAATACCGAAGATGTACGGATTGCCGGAGGAGAACCGGATCTGCCGTACGAACTGCCGGACAAGGGCGGGCATATCCAGGAAATAGACCGGGAACGCGATCCCCACGGCATCGGCATCAGTACTGATCCCGAGGGGAGAGATCGTCCGCCGCAGGGGGATGAGTTTTGTGTCGCCGAGTTCCGCTGCGAGCGCCCGGGCAATGGCAAGCGTGTTGCCGGTGCCGGTGAAGTAGTAGATAACGGACTTCATTTAATCTCTCTGTTTCCCCACTCAGGGACGATCGCACCCTTCGGGCAGGTGTCGGCACAGCTGGCGCACATGATGCACTCCGCGTTCTCCATATCGTCCTTCCGGACCATGCCGTTCACGTCAAGGCCCATCGGGCAGTTCTTCGAGCATGCGCCGCAATCGATACACCGCGAAGCATCTGAAGAGAGCTGCAGTGCCGGCCAGGAAACGAGGTTCCGGATCTTCCGGCCCGCGATCATCAGGGTTGCGATGGGGCAGAAGACATGGCAGGTTCCCCGCCGTCCCGTGATGAATGCAATGAGGAAGATGAAGGCAAAGATGATCCCCACGATCATCAGGATATCGAGGGACGTGATCGAGATGCCGTTAACCGTGCCGTAGAAGGGATCCACCGACAGGATACCCCCGGCACGGTAAAAGGAGAATGCGATCGCGGCAAGCCAGAGCACCGTGACGCCATACTTGAGATAATTGCGCCAGCCCACCTTCACGGTGTGCTTTATGACAGGGGAACAGATCTCCTGCCATGCCCCCATCGGGCAGAGCCACCCGCACCAGAGCCGTGCAACGAACAGCGAGAGGATGAAGAGCACGATGTAGAGCAGCAGGCTGCCCGTTGCCACACCCTCCGCGGCACCCATCATAATGACGATCGGCGAGATATAGAAGATCGTGACCGGGACGAGGAGGAAGGAGAGGATCAAAATCCACTTCCGGATATTCTGGCGTGACGATACCGGTTGTTTTGTTGCTTGTGAATCTGTCATGGGATATTCCTCAATTACATCGGATGACGGGGCGGGTTCACTCCCCCTGCTGGGCTTTCATGTCCGCTACCATCAGGTCGGGATGGCGATAGCGGCCCCGGCCTTTCGTACCCTGCATCACGTTCAGCTGGATGGCCTGCACGGGGCAGAAGTGGAGGCAGGCACAGCAGCACTCGCAGCGGTGCTGCCATACCGGCTTTTTGTCAGCCAGCTCGATATTTTTAACGGGGCAGACCGTTGCGCAGGTGCCGCAGGAGGTGCAGGCATCCGAAACGGAGAAGTCCTTGTCCATGCCGTGGACGTTCCGGGAGAACGGGCCGTAGGTGAGGCATTTCATCAGCGCGGACACCGGGGAGAACCCGGGCGGGACAGGGATGCCCCTGTCGATCGTGCCGGCGATCTCTGTCAGGCGGGCGTCGGCATCCGTAAGGACCGGCTCATCCTTCTTCACCATCCGCGACTTCCCGACCGGAGGGAAATTCCCGGGCATCTTCACGGCAAAGCCGGCATCGAGCCGGTATCCGCGCCGGCGGAATATGCCGTCCAGCTGGTGGAGGGCCGAGATCCCAATCCCGCCCATGGTGACGATACCGAACGTGTACCCGGCCCGGGAGAGATCGAGGCGCCCGGCAAATTCCGCGACAATCACCGGCAGGCCCGCATCGTAAACCGGGCAGACGATCCCGATCCGGTCTGCCTCCGGGATGATCTCCCCGGGGGTATTTTGCAGCGATGCGATCGGTACGAGCTCGCAGTCCCCGAGGGCGTCAGCGATCTTCCGTGCGGCCGCAAGCGAGTTGCCGGTGCCGGTAAAATAGTAGATGATCGTTTTCATGGCCGGTTTTGCATCTCCTGGACTTTTGCGATCAGGCTGCTGACCGCCGTCCCTTCCCGGATCTCGTTCTTGTTTAAGGAGAACTGCCCGGCAACGGTCATCCCCCTTGCTGTCGCGTCCCCGGCAAGATCCGCAAGGGTCGTGCCCGGTTTCTCCCCGCAGGTGGCAAAGACCACGACCGGTTTTTCTTCGCACCCCCGGAGCCCGGCAATGGCCTTCCTGATGGCCGGGACGGGTTTTCCCCCCCAGACCGGTGTCCCGATCACGAGGAGATCCGATCCCGAGACATCGATGGTGTCAGGCACGGTACCGTCCCCGCGTACCTTCATGCCGGGCGAATGGCGGCCCATGAAAGCGACAGCGCGGGACAACAGGTCCCGCGACTTCACCTCAATGAGGTCCCCCTCGCAGCGTTCCCGGATCTGTTCTGCAATACCATGGGTCGTTCCCGTATACGATGCATAAATGATACTCGTTTTCATGTTCTCTTCTCCTCGTGTCCGTTTCGGACATCGTCTCCTGCCATCCCGTTCTCCATCCCCCGGAACGGATCCGCTGCAATGATCTGCCGGAGCAGTTCGCCTCCCGCATCCGGGTTCTGCGTATCCGACGCATCCAGGGAGATCGCCGCCATGACCCGGACCCCGCGGTCCTCCAGTGCCCTGCTGAGGACCGGGAGGGCTTCTCCGGGCTGGCTGATGCAGGTAGAGAAGACCACGGCCATCTTCCCCTCGCAGCCCCGGAGCGCCCTCACCGCGGCATTGATGGCCGGGGACGGCTTCCAGGCCCAGACCGGCGTGCCGATAATAAGCAGGTCGTAGCCCGACACGTCGATCTCCCCCGGTTCGATCGGATCGCAGGCCGACCTCCGCGACCTCAGGACACCGGTCGTATAGGCAGTGAACGAGGAGTAGGGAGTCTTTGTCCGGACCTCGATGAGGTCGCACCCGCTCGCGGCCCGGATACCCTCGGCAATGCGCCGGGTCACGCCGGTGTACGAGTAATAGATCACGCAGGCCCGGATGCCGCGATCGCGGGTGGCGGCCCGGACCATCTCGCGGCTGCAGTTCTCCATGACGCTGGCGTACATCAGCTCGAACTGGTCGTGGAACTTCCGGATGCGGTCGCGGTTGATGGTGTAATAGACATAGAAACCCTCGCGGCGCGAATCAACGAGCCCTTCGCCCCTGAGCGTCTTCAGGTGCTGGGAGACCGCAGGTTGCGAAACGCCCAGCCGGACGGCGAGCTCGGAGACCCCGAGCGTCCCGCTCGTATCGGTGGCAAGCAGGTAGATGATCTGGAGCCGGGTCAGGTCGCCCAGTGCCTTGAACTGCGTGGCCATGACCGGCACGATCTCGCAGAGTTTGTTACATACTGTGCACTTGTTGCAGGGCTCCATGGGAGTTCATATAAGTATTTGCTTATACACTTATAGAGTTTTTTACCAAACCCTTCATGCCTCCGCCTTTTCCCCCGCGAACGGCAGGTACTGCCAGGCCCATGCAACGGTGACTGCCACGAGACTGCCGATGATCACCTCGCCAAACCGCATGGCCGCATTGACGAAGGGCGGGATCTCCGGGTTCAGAACGGAGATCACCAGGATGATGCCGGCGGTGAGACCAGAGAGACGGAGGTACGCCGGGATTTGGAGGAGCCCGCATACAAGAACCACGACCCCGATCAGGACGCCCATGCCCGCAACGCTGAACGGGAACACCGTGAGATAGAGGGCCCCGAAGAGGGCGCCGATGAACGATCCGATGATCCGTAGCCATGCGGTATCGATCGTTGCGGACCGGGTGTCCTGGGTGACGACAATGGACGAGATCATGGCCCACAGGGCGCCTATCATCAGCGTGTCCGCCGGGTCCTCCACAAGCGAACCCAGCGCCAGGGCAAGCGAGAACGAGAGTGTCGAGACCAGGGCGAACTGGACGGCGAGCGCGAGCGGAGCGGTCAGTTTCCATAGTGTCGCGGCCGGAATCCCGGAACGCCCGCCTTCATGTATCCCGCTGCCCATCGCCACACCCGGAGTCGTATGTCAGTGTGTACTCGTGCCTGTCTTCTCTTGTAGGTATCGGTGCCAGGTTAAACGGAGGCAGGGGTGCATGGATACCGCGTTACTATGACGCCCCGTGAAAAACTGGCGGCTGCCTCGCCGGCCCCGCAGGCCTGCTGAGGGCCGGGCCTCAGGCAGCGGGAGAGATCGTGCTGCCGGATTCTCCCGTTGAGTGAGGACGGGGCGGGCTGAAATTCCTGCCGGGGCTCTGCCTTACCATCGAGGGCTGGTTACTTCTTCGGAACGAGGAGATGCGCTGCCGGATCGATATGGTAGGCATGGGGACGGTCGAGCAGGTCGAGCATGTTGACCTTCATGTCCACAAGCTCCTGGTAGTTGAACGACTCGTACTTCCGCTCGTCTCCCTGATCCCAGAAGACGACGATGCCATTCTCCATCTTCCTGCTGCTGACAATACCGTACATACAGTCCGTTCAGAAGCGGGAGGCAATGAAGGTTACTGTGTTCCCAATCGCGGGAGATCCTGAGTGGGTTTTAGGAGAGCCGTATCCTCTAACCGGATCCAATAAAAAAAAGGGCAGGATTTACGCCGGGGCAGCGCACACGCACTTCTTTGCCATGAATGCGCAGACGATCGCTGCCAGGCCGAAGATGATCGCGAATGCCCCGACAACGAACGGCAGCAGCACCGAGGCCACGAAGACGTTGACCAGGATGAGAAGCCCGAAGACCAGGCTGATGATCCCCAGCACGCCGTCGCCGGCATCCTTGGCCGAGAACGCGTGGAAGAGGTGGGCAAAGCCGATGAAGACCGCCCAGAACCCGATCAGGATGACGAGGAATGGTATGAGGAAGAACATTGCATAGATGGGCTGGAGCAGGATTAAAAGACCGGCGATGATGTAGATGATCCCAAGGAAGATCTTCCAGCCCATGTTGCTCTTGTCCACGGCGAGACTGACAAGCGAGAAGATGCCGCCCACGAACCAGTAGGCGCCAAGGAACGTGATGAGGAGTTCCGTGGTTAATCCGGGAGTCATGAAGAATGCGATCCCGATGAGCAGTGCCAGGATTCCCCAGAGGAGGAGGAGCCACCACGGGAAGAGTTTCAGGTCGGCAACATCCGTTTCCGTAACAACAGCAGTATCAGCCATACACGAATTACCGGTCTAAAATACACGAAGATAGTATTTGTACTATTCTGTTCGTTTTCCTGAAGCCGGTCACAAAATAACCCGGTTTGCCGGGCACCGCATGCCATCCGGTGAATATAAATCCCATTATGTCCCAGCGTTGCACATGAACGGAGAACGAGCGGAACAATCCGGACGGTACTCACCCGCACGCGGGAGGAGCGTATGGTAGCGTCGGAAGACCACCTGCTGGTCGCGGTCATCGACGACACGATCCATACCGATACCCCGCACGGCCGGGCCATAAGAAGGATCATCGAAGGGCTCAAGGAGTACGGGATCCACGTGGCCGATGTCGCATCCCCCGCCGATGCCCGTGCGGCCTACACCAACTTCCCGTCCGTCAGCTGTGTCCTCATCAACTGGAACCTGGGCGGCAACACGAAGAAGAAGCAGACCGACACCGCGAAACTGATCCACCAGATCCGTACCATCAGCGAGGACCTCCCGATCTTCCTGATGGCCGAACCCACGAGCGAGGCGCCGGCGGCACTGACCGTGGACCTGATCCGGGAGATCAACGAGTACGTCTACGTGATGGAGGACACCCCCGAGTTCATTGCCGGGCGTATCAAGGCCGCGGCGAAGCGGTACGAGGACCGGCTCCTCCCGCCGTTCTTCGGCGAACTCGTAAAATTCTCCGAGGATTTCGAGTACTCCTGGCACACGCCCGGCCATGCCGGGGGGACCGCGTTCAGGAAAACGCCGGCCGGCCGTCTCTTCCACGAGTTCTTTGGCGAACAGCTCTTCCGCTCCGATCTCTCGATTTCTGTGGGTGAACTGGGTTCCCTGCTCGATCATTCCGGTCCGGTGGGCGAGGCCGAGCGGTACGCGGCAAAGGTCTTCGGGGCCGATATGACGTATTTTGTCACGAACGGGACCTCCACGGCCAACAAGATCGTGTACTTCGGCCGGGTGACCAAAGACGACATCGTGATGGTGGACCGGAACTGCCACAAGTCGGCCGAGCACGCCCTCACGATGACACACTCCGTTGCCGTGTACCTGATCCCGACCCGGAACCGGTACGGGATCATCGGCCCGATCCCCCCGCACGAGATGACCCCGCAGGAGATCCGGGCCAAGATCCAGGCCTGTCCCCTGACCAAGGATCTCCCCGACAAGAAGCCCGTCCACGTGGTGATCACGAACTCCACGTACGATGGTCTCTGCTACCATGCCGCCGATGCCGAGGACCTGCTCGGGAAGAGCGTGGACAGCATCCACTTCGACGAGGCCTGGTACGCCTATGCCCGGTTCAACCCGATCTACAAGGACCGGTTCGCCATGCGGGACGGGGCAAAGGACAAAAAAGGCCCCACGGTCTTTGCCACCCAGTCCACCCACAAGCTGCTGGCCGCCCTCTCCCAGGCCTCCATGATCCATATCCGGAACGGGCGCGTGCCGGTGGAGCACAGCCGGTTCAACGAGGGGTTCATGATGCACAGCTCCACCTCGCCGCTGTACACGATCATCGCCTCGCTCGACGTCTCCTCCAAGATGATGGACGGCGTCTCGGGCCGGATGCTGACCACCGAATCGATCGAGGAGGCGATCCGGTTCCGCCGGAACATGGCCCGGATCGGGCGGGAGATCGGGACGGGGAGGAAAGCTACCGACTGGTGGTTCCCGATGTGGCAGCCGGACACGATCAAGGATCCGAAGACCAAGAGGAGGATCGCGTTTTCCGATGCCCCGCTCGACACCCTCCGGGACAACCCCTCCTGCTGGGTGCTGCACCCGGGCGAGACATGGCACGGCTTTACGGGACTGCCCGACAACTGGTGCATGCTCGACCCCATCAAGGTCACCGTGCTCATGCCCGGCGTGAACACCGACGGGTCCCTTGCCTCATGGGGCATCCCCGCAGCGGTGGTCGTCAAATTCCTCGACACCCGGGGCATCATCAACGAGAAGTCCGGCGACTACTCGATCCTCTTCCTCTTCTCGATGGGTATCACGAAGGGGAAGTGGGGCACCCTGCTCACCGAACTCTTCGAGTTCAAGCGGCGGTACGACGAGAACGCCCCGCTCGACGAGATTTTCCCGGACCTGACGGAAAAGTGGCCGGAGCGGTACGGCGGTATGACCCTGAAAGGCCTTGCCGACGAGATGCACGCATTCAAGAAGAAGCGCGACATGTGCGGGCTGCTCCAGAAGGCCTTCTCGATTTTGCCCGGACCGGCGATGACCTACGCGAATGCCTACCGGGATCTCGTGCGGGGCCGGGTCGAACAGATACCGGTGGCAAAGGCCGCGGGCCGGATCGTGGCAACGGGCATTGTCCCGTATCCCCCGGGCATCCCGCTCCTTGCTCCGGGCGAGAGGACCGGGGAGAGGGACGGGCCGGTGCTCCGGTACCTCCTCACCCTGCAGGAGTTCGACCGGCAGTTCCCCGGCTTCGAGCACGACATTCACGGAATCGAAACCGTCAACGGTGAATACATGATGAACTGTATCGTGGAGAAGAGACGATGAGCGAAGAACCGGCGGCTGCCACGGGCAGCCTTCCCGACAAGAAGGTGCTGGGCCTCTTTGCGCTGGCCATGATCAACGTGGCGGCGGTCTTAAGCATACGGAATTTCCCCTCGATGGCGATCTACGGCTGGTCGTGCATCGGGTGGTACATCATCGGGGCCGTGCTCTTCCTCATCCCGATCTCGCTGGCGGGGGCGGAACTGGCCACCGGCTGGCCGGAAGGGGGCGGCGTGTACGCCTGGGTGAAACAGGCGTTCGGGGAGAAGGGCGGGTTCACGGCGCTCTTCTGCGAGTGGTCGAACAACCTGGTCTGGTTCCCGACCGTGCTCTCGTTCATCGCGTCCACGCTTGCCTTCGCCCTCACGCCCTCCCTTGCCGCCAACCCCTGGTTCATGTTCGCGGTCATGATGATCGCGTTCTGGGGCACGACTGCCATCGCGTACTTCGGGGAGGAGGCCTCGACGCACTTCAGCAATGTGGGGGTCATTCTCGGGAGCATCATCCCCTCGATCCTGATCATCCTTCTCGGGCTCTGGTGGCTCGGCTCGGGCCAGACCCTGGTCCTCCCGCCGTTCTCACCGGCTGCGATCGTCCCGGTCATCGACTTGAGCACCCTGCCGTTCTTTGCAACGATCATCCTGCTCTTTGCCGGGATGGAGATGGCGGGTTTCCACGCCCTCGAGACCCGGAATCCCCAGCAGGACTTCCCGCGGGCGATGGCGCTCTCGGCAGCGATCATCGTGGTCTGCACGGTCCTTGCAACGCTCGCCATCGCGATCGTGATCCCGGCCAGCCAGCTCAACCTCGCATCGGGCGTGATGCAGGCCATCCAGTACTTCTTCGATGCGGCCGGGATCGCCTGGCTCGTGGGGCCGATGGCGCTTCTGATCACGCTTGGGGGTGTCGTCAACCTGGCGGCATGGCTGATCGGGCCGGCCAAGGGCCTCGGCATCGTGGCCGAGGAGGGCAACATGCCCCCGATGTTCGACCGCACCAACCGGTACGGGGCCCCGGTGGCGGTCCTGGTGCTCCAGGCCGCGATCGGTTCACTGATCTCCCTCCTGTATGTCTTCCTCCCGTCGGTCAACCAGGCCTACTGGATCCTCTCCGCCATGACCGTGGAGCTGCTCTGCATCGTCTATATCCTTGTCTTTGCGGCCGTGATCAAGCTGCGGTACTCCCAGCCGGACACCCCCCGCCCCTTCACGATCCCGGGCGGTAAGGCGGGAGTCTGGATTGTCGGGGGGCTGGGCCTGTTCGGCACTGTCCTCGCCTTCGTGGTCGGGCTCATGCCGCCTTCGTTCTTCTCCTCGAACGGCCTCGCCTATGTCGCTGCGGTGCTGCTGGGGACGTTCCTGCTCGCAGTACCGCCGCTCGTCTTCCTGAAACTGAAGAAAGCAAGCTGGAAAAGAACCGCACCGGGAGGAAACGTATGAATATGACACCGAGAATGGAACACGGGCTCGTGCTCTTCCTGGTCGTGATGTTCCTTGTGCCCTGCGCGCTGATCATCCTCGTCTCAGAGGAGGCGTCATACTACCCTGTTGCCTCTGATCCTGCACTGCCGGCAACCCAGCTTGCCGGCTACACGGTGACCGGCGTCAGAGACACCACGTGGAACGTGCCCGGCGCAGAGGGCGGCAAGACCTTCACGCTTACCGATCCGGATGGCAAGACGATCATAATCGACACGCAGGCATTCGACAGTGCGGATGCCCGCGATGCAGCGATCCGCCGGCACAATGCCAATATCGTAGGACGCGGGAAACAGGTGGGAAGCCTGCTGGTGTATGGCCAGTACGTGGTGTACGTGACACCGGCTAACCACCCGATCCTCCAGGCCATCGGGACCGGTGCGGGCAGCAGCGTCCTGCCGCCCTGACCATGATCCCGCCGGGCCTGACCGGCCCGCCTTATCCTTTTTTCTCCCGGAGGTAGCCCCTGATGGCAACGAGCGTGGGGCTGTCCATCAGGACCGAGAAGTCCAGATCGATGACATACACGGGGAACGCCCCGAGCAGGGCATTGCGCTTGATCCGGTAGACCTTCGACTCCAGGATCCGCTCTGTCACGTAGAGACGGAACTCCTGGCGGTTCGCAGGATCGACGGGCTCCCGAAAGAGGTGGTCCCGGAGTTCGGAAAGGGTGCTCTTCCGGTATTCCATGAGGCGCCCGGCCATGGCCCGGCTGGTCATTCCGTGGATGAACCGGATGATCACGTACTGGGTGAGGGCGAGGACGGCGATCGGGACGAACATGTGGGCCAGCTCCGTCAGCCCGGAGCCGTTCAGGAACGCACCCAGGGTGATACCCGGCATAAGGATGATCGTGGTCATGATGAGGAAGATCACGATGAGAAAGCCGGTCAGGAAGAGGAGCGAGATGATCCATCCCGGCAGGTCGCGGGAGAGGTGGTGCTTCACCAGGTCGAGGTGGTCGGCAAAATCCATGGTGAACGGCTCGACCTTCCAGATGAGGAGGTAGAAGAGGATGATCACCGCGGACTGGGCGATGACAAAGAGGGAGACATCCCCGGGCAGCCCGGCATACCACCCGATGAGCGTGAACGCGATGTCCACCGAAAAGAGGAGGCCGAGCCCGAATGTCAGCGTCCGGCTGTTCATGAAGAAGGCATTGATGAAGAGCCGGGTGAACTGACGCGTACCCGCCGTGATCCCGTTCTCCTTCAGCCACGACTGGAACTTCTCGAGTTCGGGCATCCGGAACCCGGCGGTCCCGGGGCTCGTCGGGACGAGGAGGCTGATGAAATAGAACATGTTGAGGTAGAAACTCGCCGCCACGAAGAGGAACACGTAATCCCTGCGGATGAGGCAGAAGGCGACATTGACAAGGATACAAAAGGCGATGAGGGCCTGCTGGACAACCACGGGTTCGCGGGCAACGCCGAGCTGCGCATGTTCTGCGGCGGCCTCTGCCAGCTCCCGCTCCACTACTTCTTCGAGGGAATGCGGGGAGGTCGGGCCGGGGCGGGAGACCACCTGACGGGCTGGCTTGGACACGCGGGACACCTGTATAGTCACGACCGATCCGTGCCGGAACGGCGGATCCTGATCAGGGTACGGATCTTCCCCGATAAGTACACATCGCTTCATCCGGAGCGCGGACGGCCCTGCCGTACCGGGGAGGCTCCGACAGCATGCATTTTGTAGTTGTATTACCAAATGTGATGTAGGAACACGCAGCCGTTCAGGGGCGCGTGGGTGAAGAGCATATGTTTGATCACAAGACATCGTGCCTCATACGGGGTATTGTCAGCGTCATCTTCGGAGTTCTGGCACTCCTGCTCCCGGAGGCGACACGCAACACGTTTTATGCGTTATTCTGGATACTGATCCTTATCGGCATTGCCGGTTTCATCTTTTTGGCCATCACGGCACAGAGTGAGGAGTCGATGATCTGGTTCGGCCTGGCGGCCGTACTGCTGGTCGTCGGCGTTGTCTCCATCGTATTTGCGGGGTTCATCGCACTCCTCTTCATCCTGATCATCGCCGCTGTGGCAGCCTATAACGGGTTTTCGGATATCACGCTGGCCCTCTCCCACCCGAAAACCAAATATGTCCTCATCCCCGTGATGATCCTGACAGCCTGCGTTGCGCTGGGGGCGCTCCTCTATTACTTCCCGGACTTCTGGAAGAACCTCCTCCTCTCGGTTGTCGGGATGTTCGCCCTGATCTTCGGTCTCTTCTCCATCCTGTTCGGGTTCTACAACCCGGACGGGGAAGGCGAGAAAGCCGCCCCCGTAATACCGTCCTGTGCCTGCGGCGAGGACCACCGCAAGCACTGACGCCCCCCCTTTTTTTCCAAGGAGTCCCTGATTCCCCATGTCCGTGGATCCCGGCGGGTACGACGTCATCGTGGTCGGGGCCGGGCCTGCGGGAACCGCTGCGGCGGAGGCCTGTGCCGGCTCCGGGCTGAAGACCCTCTGCATCGAGGAACACGGCACGATCGGGTACCCGGTGCAGTGCGCCGGCCTCCTCTCGAACGCGGCGTTTGCCGAGTGCCGGGTATCGGACCGGGCGATCCTGAACCGGGTCTCCGGTGCCCGCATCATCTCCGCTGCGGGGCCGAGCGTCGGTTTCGATGCGCACACGACAAAGGCCGTTGTCGTCGATCGCGGCATCCTGGACCGGGAGATGGCACAAAACGCCGCTTCCCGCGGCGCGGAGTTCCTCCTCAAGACCCGGGTCTGCGGCATCCGCGGTTCGGCCGTCATCACCCGCGGAGCCGGGCCGCACGGGCCCATCCCGTTCCGGATCCTTATCGCCGCCGACGGTCCCCGCAGCACCGTGGCCCGGATGCTCGGCCTGCAGCGCGCCAAAATCTTCCTTGCCGGAATCCAGGCCGAGGTCCCGTATGCCTGCGAGCCGTCGTCCGTGGAGATCTATCCCGATGCTTCCCCCCATTTCTTCGGGTGGGCGATCCCCACGGCACCCGGCCGGGCCCGGGCGGGGCTCTGCGCCCTGGAAGGAGTGCCCGCCCTTTTCTCCGCGTTCCGGAAACGGTTCGGTGATGATCCGGTGGAACTGGTCACCGGCACGATCCCGCTCGGCGTGATGGAGAAGACCTTCGGGCACCGGACCCTTGTGGTCGGGGATGCCGCGGGCATGGCAAAGCCCACGTCAGGGGGCGGCGTATATACCGGCGTGCGGGCGGCCCGCCACGCGGCCGCGGTCGCCGCCGAAGCCTGCTTTCAGGACCGGTTCGACGATGCCTTCCTCGCGGAGTACGAGCGCCGGTGGCAGGAGGACTTCGGGAACGAGCTGGCATGGGGGTTCCGGCTCTTTTCCCTGCGCCAGCGCATGGGCGGACAGGCATTCGAAAATATCATCCGGGCACTCGACGAGCCGGGTCTGTTACGGACGATCGGGGAGTACGGGGACATGGACCGGCCGTCGCTCCTTATAAAAAAACTGCTCCTCCAGCCCGGTGCGCTCCGCCTCGTCCCCCCGCTCATGCAGGCCGGCCTGCAGTCGCTCATGCCGTGACAGCGGTTTTTAGTCCGACCCGATCGTGCGGATATGGCAGCGGTCGCCCTGCCCCGGCGCGGCATACCGGTAAGCGCCTTTCGGGACGCTGAGGGTAAAGCCGGCGCCCTTATGGTACTCCCCCGTCTCCGCAATGCCGATGCCGGTAATGGACAGGATCTCCCGGACAAGGAAGAGCCCGAGGCCGGTATTCTTCCCATACCCCTTGCCGAAGATCTTCTCCTTGTCAGAGGGTGCGATCCCGGTGCCGTCGTCCTCGATCCGGATCACCAGGTCGCCGCAGGACTCGCTGGCCGCAATCCGTATGGTGGTCACGTGATCCCCGTGGATCAGGGCATTCTCCACCAGGTTATAAAAAGCCCGTTCGAGGAGAGGGTCGGCAAAGATCTCGAGGTTGCCGGTATCCGACTGGATCCGGATCTTCCTTGTGTCGATGCGGGTGCAGGCATGGAAGAAGACCTCGTGGACGTTCTGCCAGTCCGGTGCCGCCACGCCGAGGTTCTGGTACAGCTTCGTGAACTCGATGTTCTCCCCGATGGTGTCGACGATATCATTGATCTTCCGGAGATACATGGAGTGGTCGGACATCTTGGGGTACTCTTTCAGCAGGTCGAGATACCCCCCGAGGACCGTGAGTTTGTTCCGGATATCGTGGCGCGTGATCTCCGAGAGCAGGTTGAGTTTACGGTTCACCAGCTGCAGGGCGTCCTGCGCCATCTTGATCTCGGAGATATCGTGGAAGATCCCCATGATGTGCCGCCGGCCCCCGAGATCGATGACGGTCAGGCTTGCGATCACCGGCACGTGCTTTCCTTCATGGTCGATCACGACGAGGGAGAGGGATCCGGGCCCCCCTTTTGCCACCTGCCGGAACTGCCCCTCGTAGATCTCCCGGGACTCTGACGGGAAGATATCGAGGAGGTGCATTGCCTGCAGCTCCAGCCTCGTCTTTCCCACCATCTCGAGGGCCCGGATATTGGCATCGGTGATCATGCCGGTTGCCACGTCGGCGATGAAGATGGCATCGCAGGCATTGTTCATGAGCCCGCGGTTCTTCTCGTTCTCCATCCGGAGCTCGTCCTCGATCTCCTTGCGGGCCGTGATATCCGTACCCACGCAGAGCACGCCCTCGAAGACACCGTCCTTGCTGTAGATCGGCTTGTTCCACCAGTGGATCCAGACCCGCCGGCCGTTCTTGGTGACGTTCTCGTTCTCGTTGTTGATGTAATCTTCCGGGTAGTTGATGATGTTCCCGATCATCTTCGCGAGATCCCGGTTTGTACCCGATTCCTGCGGGGGAACCACGGTCCCGACCACGGGCCTACCGATGATTTCCGGCAAGGAAAACCCGAAGAACCGCTGGGCGTACTCGTTGAAGAACGTGACATTCCCGGCCGGATCCAGCTTCAGGATGATACTGTTGGCATTCTCGACGAGCTCCCGGTACTTCACCTCGCTCTCCTTGAGCGTCCGGTCGACCAGTTTCTTCTCGGTGATATCCCGCATGGACTCGATGGCCCCGGTGATGTTCCCGTTCTTGTCGAAGAGCCGGCTGGCCTTGGCCCAGATGTATACCGGGCCGTTGCCCTTGGGTTCGATGACGGACTCCGCGGTCAGGGTGGTCTCGGTGTGGCGGGGCGAGATGTAATTCTCCGTTTCGAAGCGGGCATCGGGTCCCAGGACCAGGTCGACGAGGACCGGCCGACGGGTATGGTAGAGCGGGAGCGCGTATTCGTAGTTCCCTTTGCCCAGCATCTCCGTTGCGGCGATGCCGGTCAGGTTCTCGATGGCCTTGTTCCAGGCGATGATCTCCCCGTCCGTGTTGATGGCGAAGGTGGCGTCGGGCAGGAAATTGATGATATCGGAGAGCTTCTGCTCGGAGTCCCGGAGGGCGTCGACGGCGCGCCGCCGTTCGAGCGCCGTCAGGATCTTGTGGCGGAGCTCGGCGAACTGGGGCCGGGCGTCCCCGCCTTTCTGGAGGTAGAAGTCCGCCCCGTTGTTGATGGCCTCGATCACGATCTCCTCCCGGCCCTTGCCGGTGAAGAGGATGAAGGGAAGGGTGAGACCCTGCCCCCGCACCCGCTTTAAAAGTTCGATCCCGTCCATCTCCGGCATCTGGTAATCGGAGATGACCCCGTCGAACGGGCGGGCGGTCAGGAGGTCGAGCCCTTCGGTTGCGGAGGTGGTGGTCGTGATGGCGAACTCCCCCCCGCGTTCGAGGAAGAGCTTCCCCAGGTTGAGCAGCTCCGGCTCATCGTCCACGTAAAGGAGGGAGATCATTGTCATTCTTATTCTGACGTTTTATAAAAAAAAGGTTCTCGTAAGCGGCCTGGATCGCGATCATCCCCAGTGAACAGCGATAGACAATAACGGGGCGGCATGCAACCGGGTTCCCGGATGGCAGGGGACACGCTGGGGAAACTAAAAAAAGTGATCAGGACTTGGCAGCCAGGTCCACGTCTTCCTTCTTGATGGTCTTCCGGCCGGCGTGTTCGGCCAGCTTGTTGGCCTCCTTGGTCAGCTGGGCGATGTACTTCTCGGCCTTGGCCACCAGTGCCTCTGCTGCATCGCTTCCCACGCGTTCGGCTCCGTTTTTCTTTGCAATCCGTACAACTGCGGCGATTGGTAAATCTGCCATGTTTTTTACCTCAAAAAGAAATCTCTTGAGATATTTAAATACTTTTTGGGGAAATACTGCAAATTGTCCCGCATTATGATATCGGAGGGCTAACTGCAAAGGAAGCAGGAAACGGGGTTCGGAATTGCGCAGAATATTTTTTATTCCCAGAAAATGCGTTTTTTTGGAAAAACGGGGGAAAATCAGGACTTTAAATTATTCCAGCAAAGATGCTGCGAGCAATAGCGCATTGGAATAATTTGGAGAGGCGCGCGAAGTATCCACGAATATTCTGCGGATATTTACAACAGGCGCCCCATGGCCGTACCCGTTCCCCAGGAACGCGAGGGTCCGGAAGATCAGGTTCCCGCTGATCCCGTCCGGGGCGATGATCAGGCCGCAGGATTCCACGGCGTCCTCGATTAAGATCTCGCAGTGCTCGGACCCGGAGAGCCGGGCAACGAGTTCGGCCTCCGCCATGCTCGCGTCCACCTGCGGGTGCCGCCCCACGTCGCCCAGCCGGCCCCCCGAGAGGACCCCGACTTTTTCAGGAAGGCCGAACTTCCGTGCAATATCCTTCCCTTTCCGGATCAGCCCGAGCTTCTCCGGCACCGTCCAGCCTTCGTCGACGCCCACGGGAGTCAGGAGGAACTTCTTCCCGCCGGCCGTCTCCAGCAGGGCGATCCGCTCCAGGTGGTCGACCCCCTCGGCGAGCTTCAGCGCCTTTAACGTGGCGTTTGCCGGGAGCGTGCCCCGGACCGCCGCATCGATCGTCCCCGCCATGAGATCGTCGACCATCGCCTGCCCGGGATTGTCGGATTCGACGATGTGGACGGATTTCTCCACGGGTTTTGCCGTCACGATGCCGGGCCGGCAGTAACAGAAGACCTCGCAGCGCCCGCCCACCGCACCGGCGCTCTCCAGAACCTTTCCGGGGTCTTTTTCGATGCCGATGCCCACCCGCTTTACCGGGGCTGGCATGAGACATCCTCTTCGGTCAGGTGCATGATCCCGTTCCTGATGAAGTCGAAGACCTCGGTCTCGTCGCCGTCGTACCGTATCCGCAGGGACTTTTCGCTGTCGACCGTGCCGATGGCCCGGGCAGCCATCCCGACCCCGGCAAAGAGCGCGATCAGCTCGTCCACGTACTCCTTCTTGGCGGTCAGGACGAACCCCATGCCCGGGTACATCCGCACCCACTGCTCGAAGGTCATGCCGTTCTTCGCAAGATCCGGCTTTGGAATCTTCCCGAGATCGATCTCGCCGCCCCTGCCGCTGATCTCGAGGAGCATCCCCAGGGTCCCGATGATACCGGGATTGCTGATGTCCTTGCCGGCAGTGACGATGTGCTTTTTACCGATCTCCTCCAGCAGGGCGATCTGCGCCCGGACCACGGCTGCGGACTTCATGGTGACCGAATCCCAGTTGAGGGAGCAGGATGGGTGGACTCTTCCCGTGAGGTCGATAGCGGCGACGATCACGTCGCCGTCCTGCGCCGTGTGGCTGTAGATGATCGCGTCGAGCCGGGCCGACCCCAGGATCGAGACGTCGATGACGCTGTAGGGCGCATCGGGGTGCAGGTGTCCGCCCACGATCGGGACGCCGAACTGCGCCGAGGCATCGTGCATCCCCTTCACCACCTGCTCCATGACCATGTTCTTCGACATGGAGAAGACGTCCACCATCGCGATCGGGCGGCCGCCCATGGCCGCGATGTCGTGGATATTGACGAGTACCGAGCAGTATCCCGCCCAGTAGGGGTCGGCTTCCATCAGCCGCGACCAGATGCCGTCGGCCGCAAGGAGCAGCGCTTCGCCGTTGTGTTCGATAACGGCGGCGTCCTCGCCGAACGCGGCCACCACATGGGGGGCGTCGATCCGCAGTGCCTTGACCAGCCCGCCGATGGCATGCTTTCGTTTGACCCCCTCGTATTCCCGGACAACTTGTGCAATCGTCTCTGTGGAGCAGTTGCGAACCACGGCATCACCTATAGAATCGTGAAAGAACGTATCGTGTATGCTAATTGAGCCTCATCAGAGATAATTTATTTGATGCACGGCCAAGTTCTTCTGATATGGACTGGGCCGAGAAGTACCGCCCCGCACACCTCGCCGACCTGGTCGGGAACCAGACGGCCGTGCGGCAGATCGCGGAGTGGGCGAAGGGCTGGACGCCGAAGTCGCGGCCGCTCCTGCTCTACGGGAAGCCCGGTATCGGCAAGACCTCGGCGGCCTATGCGCTTGCAAACGACATGCACTGGGAGGTGATCGAGCTGAACGCGAGCGACCAGCGGACGGCAGCCGTCATCGAGCGGGTCGCCATGGCGGGAAGCGTGACCGCGAGCCTGACGGGGGCATCACGGAAACTCATCGTGCTCGATGAGGCCGACAACCTCCAGGGAACGGCCGACCGCGGGGGGGCGAAGGCGATCCTCGAATGCATCCGCCAGGCGCAGCAGCCGATGATCCTGATAGCGAACGACCTCTACGGGATCGCGGCGGAGATCCGGGCCCGTTCTGAACCGGTCCAGTTCAAGGCCGTGCAGGCCCGGTCCATTGCGCCGCGCCTCAGGTACCTCTGCTCCGCCGAGAAGATCCGGTGCAGCGATGCGGCCATCCACGCGATCGCCGAGAGCTCGGAGGGGGACATCCGCTCTGCCGTGAACATGCTGTACGCCTCGGCGATCGGGCGGGACGAGCTCGACGACAGCCAGGTCCACACGTCCCAGAAGGACGAGCGGGTCTCCATCTTCGCCCTGATCACGGCGCTGTTCGCCAAGACCCGCGACGAGGACCTGATGAGACTCTCGTACGATGTCGACGATACTCCCGAGACGATCGGGCAGTGGGTGGAGGGGAGCCTCCGCCAGATCCCGGATCCGTCGGCGCAGGCGCGTGCCTATGCATCGCTTGCCCGGGCGGACGAGTACCTCGGCAATACGTACCGCCGCCAGTACCACACGCTCTGGCGGTATGCGACTGCCCTGATGCTGCTCGGCGTGGCCGACGCCGCCGGGGGGAAGGGGATCCACGCCCGGATCATGCCCCCGGAGCGCTGGCAGAAGATGGCGACGGCCAAGAAGCAGAAGATGATCCGTCTTGCCGCCCTGAACAAGGTAGCCGCCGAAATGCACATCCCGCAGAGCACCCTCCGCGAGGAGTACCTCGGGATCTTCACGCGGCTCGTCGAGCAGGACCCGGCGGAGTACGCCCGGGCGTTCTCGTTCGATGCCGACCAGCTGAACTTCTTCATCAGCGACAAGGCGCGGTCGGCGGAGATCGTCCGCGCAATCGTGAAAGAGGAGCGCGATCGGGAGAAAGCACGGGAACTGTCAAAGAAGGCAAAGGCCGTGCAGGAACCCGAACCTGCGGCACCGGAGTCCCCCAAGCCGCCTGCTCTGCAGGAAGACGGGGCGAAGAAGCCCCCGGCCGGGTCCCAGTCAACGCTCTTCGACGGGTTCTGATCCCCGCACGTACCGGTGCAGGACGACCCCGCAGTCGATTTGCTCCCCGCCATCCCCGTAGATCTCGAACCCGAGGTGGTAGACTAAAAGATCGCAGCCGGCCTTCCCGGCAAGGGCGATCAGGGGGGGAACCATCTCGACGGCCGGGCGGATCGCGTAGATCAGGTCCGCGCCGGCATAGACCGCGGGATCCGGCTCGAAGACATCGTCGATCGCAAAGGGAATACCCGGCGGCAGGTCCCGGGGGCGGATATCCGTGCACCGGACCGGGATGCCCGCGGCCCGTATGATGCCTGCGGCTTCGGGATTGTTCCCTACGCCGACCTCCACGACATCTGCATAGCGCCCGGCAATATATTCACCGATGCAGCTCTCAACATGTTTATAGGAGGCCATTCCTACAGAATATTGCGATGCATGTCCATATTTTTTGGGATGCACAGTCTCCCGACGGACTCCAGATGCCGGTCTCGCGGGCCATCGCCTCGATCCTCGGGGTCTCTACCGCCGTGTCCGAGAACCCTGTCCGCATGATGGGCTACGTGACGGCACGCCACCAGATCGACGCCCAGGCGCTGCTCGACAGCGTCCAGGCCTACAAGCACCGGCACGGGACCGCGGAACCGGTCCTCCTCGTTGTCAACCAGGACCTCTTCCGGAACGGGAACGACTTTGTCTTCGGCCTTGCCCGCGAGCAGGTGGGTGCCGCGGTGGTCTCGGCCGCCCGGCTCGGCAACGAGTATTACGGCCGGCGCCACAATGACGACGACCTGATCGACCGGCTCGCAAAGGAGGGGGCGCACGAGGTCGGGCACCTGCTGGGCCTCGGCCACTGCGAAAACCCCGAGTGCATCATGTTCCGGCCCGACACGCTCGACGAGCTCGACCGGAAGAAGAAGATCCTCTGCCCGGCCTGTGCCGGGCAGCTGGCCGCCCAGACATCCGATTGCTGAAGTTTTTTATTGATGCTCCGTAACCGGACACGAGCCCGGCTGCCGGCTCCGGGCAGCTCCCAGAAACCGCTATGACCGTTCAGCTGCCTAAAGCGCCATCCCCGGCCGTCCCGGGCGGGTTCTTCCGGGAGGGCAGGACCTCGATCTCCATCCGGCTGATCTTCTCATAGGTCTTCTTCTTCTGGATGATCGGCCAGAGCTCGTACAGGATGACCGTGACCGGCTCCCACATCGCCGCCCAGCCGATGATCAGGAGGGAGTCGGCGATGATCTGGGAGACGAGGTGATCGCTGCCCAGGCTTGCGTACACGGCCTGCCGGGCGATCATGGCGATCGCGACAAAGACGAGCCCCACGAGAAGTGACCAGCGCCCGTACCGGAACTTTGTGCGGAACTTTAAGTCCTGCTCCATCATCAGGTACCGGAAATGCGTATGGACAGCCCGCGTGATCGTCAGGGCATCGTCTCCCGTCGGAGAGGCCCCGTGCAGGTAGATGACCAGCCGGAACGGGGTCTTTAAGGGGAAGTCGTCGACCATGTCGACGATATAGTTCTCCGCGTCGGCGTCCAGCTCCTTCTCGTAGAACGGGGCGGGATCGAACGAGTTGAAGAGCTGTTTTACGGAGGAGAGATCGATCTCGATGATGATCTTGCCGTCGACTTTTTTGTACAGGGATTCGATGTCTGCCATGGTTCACGGGATACGGCCGGGCCGGGAGTGCCCGGCCCCGGGCGGCCGGCCCGTTCCTGCGGTGCCAAAGCGATCCGGATCAACGGGCGCAATCATTCCTTCTCTTTGACATACACGATGCCGGCGGGTTCCTTGTAATCGGTCTTGACCACCAGGGTATTGGAGAGACGGTTGAAGAGCCGCATCTTGGTGTTCGGCATCGCGAGCCAGCCTACGAGACAGTCGATGGCAAGGAGCACGGGGAAGGCCTTGCCGAAACTCTCGATGGCGGCACTCAGGTAGCGGATCCTCGAACCGTCGCGGTTGACGACCCGTAAATTCATCACCATCTTGCCGATGGACTGGCCGCGACCCTGGAAACCTTCCATGACGGTCCAGTAGAGGAAGAAGAAGATGCTCTGGAACCCGATCTCGAACGGTTCCCAGTGAAAGAGGTCGATGTAGTAGGGGAGCTCCCAGAACGGCAGGAGGACTCCCCGGACGATATTCAGGAAGAGGATCACCATGCAGAAATCGATCAGCCAGGCCCAGAACCGGGTGCTCCACTTGGCAAGGTAGAGCGTCCGGCCGGATTCCGGCTGGATCTGCGGGGGTTCTTCGCGCACAAAAGGCGCCGGGTCCGGCGTGCCCTGCCCGTCTGGATCCTGCACAACACCATCATCAGCCATGTCAGGAATGTAATTATCCCCGCGGACGAATGAAGTTTGCCATCCTGCCCGAACGGCGGATCCGGATAACTATTTCTCCCCGTACTCTGTAACGTTAGAACCAGCAGTAGTCTTGTGTGCAGGGGGAGTGTGCTGGTGCAATGACCGATGCCGTCATAACCGAACATACCGAGTCCCGCCACGGGCCCGTTGTCCGTTATTACCAGTACGGCAGCGGGGGCGTCCGGGTGCTCGATGCCAAGAAGAGCCTGAAGCGGATGTACCGTTTCGATCCTTCCGAGGACATCATGACCGAGTGCGATCCGGCCCGGCCGGACCGCACGCTGCGCCGGTTCGTGTTCGACAACTACGGGATGAATGAGGAGACGTTCTCGTTCGGCACGCGACCGCGGAGTTTCCGGTACGAGGACGGGGCCCGGCGGATTGCCGTCCGGGAAGGCGGCGACTACGGGGCGGTCGGGAAACTCTTCACGTTCGAGGAGAACGGCGTCTCGGAGACCGGCTGGGGCCGGAACGGGGAGATCGAGCGGGTCTTTTCCTTCGATGCCGGGGACAAAACGATCACGGAGCGCAGCGGGGGTTGGTTCGGGAACATCGAGCGGGTGATCGTGCTCGACGGGATCCGGGCCTCGGTCTTCCGGGAGCCGGAGGCATTCCTCCAGTTCCTGGTCTTCACCGAGTGGAGCGCGGGCGACCGCGAGGCGCACATCGACGAGCAGGTGGCGGAGATCCGGAAGGCGTCCAGCGGGAGCCCGTATGCCTACACCGGCCCGCGGCAGGGATCGCGTGCCGCAGGGACCGGGAATGCGTCCCGCATGACGGCACGGCAGGGCAGCCCTTCCCCGGACCGGTTGCCGGGCCGCCGGGCCGACGACGGGGGCATCGATTTCATCCCGGATGCCGACACGCCGGCCCAGGCGGTATCCCGGGGCCCGCTCTCCCGATCGGGTGCAAACATCCCCGTGGAGGAGCGCCGCCAGCAGCGCGAGCAGGAGGTCCAGGGACGGTACTCCTCGATCCGGAGCGACGAGATCGCGCTCCAGGACCGGTTCGGGCAGGCCCGGAGCGGGAAGGGCGAGCTCTCGAAGGGCTGGAGCGTCGACGTGCCGGTCCAGGACCGGTTCGAGTACGCCCGGCAGAGCCGCGAACCGCTGTCGAAGGGACGGAGCGTGGAGATCCCGATGGAGGAACGGTTCGGTAAAGACCGGGACGAGCGCGAGCCCCTGTCCCGGGGCGCGAGCGTGGACATCCCGCTGGAGGAGCGGTTCGAGGCCTCGCGGCGCGACCGCGAGAAGCCCGCGCGGGGCCGGAGCGCCGATATCCCGTACGACGAGCGGCGCAGCGGCCGGTAATTTTTTTTCAGGATCTCTTTTTTCACGCGGGCGTTGGTGGAAGGAGTTCTCCGGCTCTTGATTCTGCGGGCGATCCCGGGTCCGTGTGCACCGGTCCACGCAGGGTTTCCACTGAATATTGCACGCGATCAATCCCGACCGGGATCGCAATGAAAAAAAATCAAACCCGATCGCGATCGCGATTATTTTTTTTCAAACGCGATCGGACGACCGGTACCGGCTCGCGTTTTACGCCGGAGAGCAGTATCGTTTCCACTGGACTTTTTTCCGGATCAATCGCGACCGGGATCGCGATTAGATTTTTTTAAACCCGATCGCGATCGCGTTTGATCAGCCGTACGACCCGCTGATCTCCCGGCTCCGGAGAATCCCCGCATGGATCGCAGCGGAAAACGATGTACCCGCCCGGATGCTCGTGACGATGGCGCTGGTCACCCCGCCCGGCGTACACATCCGTGCGATATAGGCTTCTTCTTCGGCCCGGGAGTCACATGCCGGCGTAACCTCCCCGGCCCACCGGTGCATATCCAGGAGCAGGGGAAATTCCCGGCCGATCCCGGAGATCGCTTCGTCCGGGTCGCGACCGGTTGCCCGGTACGCGAGGATCGCTGCCGGCAGGCAGACACCTGCCGTGAATACGTGCATCGACTCCTCGTCCGGCATCGCGTGCACGTCCAGGCCCATGAAGGAGAGGAGGCCGGACAGCTTCGGATGGTCCGGGCAGATTGCCGCGATTCCCCGGTTCTGCCGGATCGTATCGGGGCCGCTTTGCATCATGCGGATCACTTCAATACCCAGGTGTTTCCCAAGCGATTCCCGTGAGATCCCTGCCATGCAGGAAACGACGAGCCCGTTGTCCGGAAACGGGAGCTTGGCCAGCGCTGCCACCGATTGCGGCCGGACCGCGATGAAGATCACGGAGGCCCACCGGCAGATCTCGGGGTTTTCTGCAAGGTTGTTCTCCAGGCCGGCGTCCCGTATGTTCGCCCGGGTGCCCGGGCTTCCCGCGTGGGAGACCAGCAGGTCCGCCTGCGGAAAACCGTGATCGAGAAGGGCTCCGGCAAGGCCCAGGCCGAGATGACCCGCCCCGATGATGCCGATGGTGTCGCGGGAGAATCCGGGAGGATCTGCGTTGCGGTTCATTTCTCAGCGAACCGGTGGGATGCGGTACGATGTGAACATTTGGGCAGAGGCGGTTTTACTGCCGGCGGTAAGCACCGGGGCCTGTACTGATCGATGGCCCGCGGAGGGAACAGTCTCCCCGCCAAACGGAGCTCCAAAGGACGCAGAGGAGGGTTCGGTGCGGACGGGCCGGGTATCTTTTTTTCCTCCGGCATCCGGATGATCTGGTACAGGTGGACAGATGCTCGTCTTCGATCGTCCCGGGCCGGTAAATACGGAAAGCGTTGTGAACACCGTACAGGAACATACTCCCCGGGCACATGCGATCGTTGTCGCTTCCATCACCGGAGACAGTGCCCTGAAGATCTCCCGTGCTGCAGGTACGACACCCGTCATCTGTGTCACCTGCCCCCAGGGAATGATCTGGGACACGGAGGGCATGAAGACCGGGGTGTTTGCCGACATCCCGGAACTTTCGGGTATCCGGGATGCGTGGAACGCCGCGGGCCGTACGAAAGTACCGATGGAGATCCTGCCGGAGAACAAGACCCGGCTCGATGCAGCCGGTATCCCGGTGATCCGGGGGACGATCCCCTTCTTCGGGCCGAGTTTCTCCATGCGGATCCACCTGGGCCATATCTCCTCCCTCGACATCATGGCCAAGACGCTCGAACTGTTCTCCCCCGGCACGCTGGTCGGCATGGAATGCGTCCTGATGGCAGCGGATGCCGGGCAGATTCCCGAAGGGGTGCCGGTGATCTGCTGTGCCGGTACGGAACGCGGCCTCGACACCGCATGGCTCGTCAGGAGTTCCGCGTCCGCGAATCTTTTCCATCCGGAGCGGGGGTTCCGGTTCATCGAGCAGCTGGCGAAACCCGGCATTGCCGTGAACCCGGATGTTGGTATCGGGTACATCCGGTGAAAGGGGCCGGATGTATGCGTGCGACGGGGCCGGGCTTGTGGCGGTTGGGCGGACACAGGGGCCGGATGCGAGGGGGCCGTCGTCACTCCCGGCATAGCAGCACAGGAATATCAGAACCCTTTAAGGGTTGTGCGGGAAATGTTTTTTCATTGAACATCCCATGATGGTTCCGGTAGGAGATAATGTCCGATAACAATCAATCACGATCCTGTATGCGATCCGGATTTTTTGCCTGCATGGTGATACTCGTTGTTGTCCTGCTGAGTGCCGGATGTATTGGTGCATCGTCCGGCACACCGGATACCGTTACAACAACTCCGGTATCTCCTCCTGACGTGCCAAACCAGGCAAACCAGGTAACGATGCAGGTTGTCATGGTGGACGAGAATGCAGATGCTGACTATACTACGGTCTGGCTCACTCCCTCTGCTCGCATCTATAAACTCCCAAAAAATATGCCGGACTACAAGACCTGTATCGGGTTAATGGAACAATCCAGAAATGACGGCTCGCTCCTTACGTTTACGCTTGATACGCAGGATTCTCCGCAAGGTTTTTCGATAATCAAGAGTGTTGCAAAAGGCGTACAGCCAACATCTTCTCTGAATGAAGAGACGGCAGTGCCGGTAGCGCAACCGGTATCTTCTCCGGTGTTGTAAATCCGGCAAATCAGTAACGATGCAGGGTATCGGGTCAGGTTACACGAAATTATTTCTCCGGAGCCAGAAATCCGGAACGATGAAAAAAAGTACCGGGAAATTTTTCCCTGCACTTATACCGGCATCCCACCGGCCGCGAGCGGCTTTCCGTCCCGGTCGATCTCGATGAGTCCGGCCGCGGTGATGAGGAAGAACCGCCAGGTACCGTGCTTGGACCGGAGCCAGAGCTCGGCCGAGACTGCCGCGTCCCGGGCGATGACCCGGAGCTGTGTGATCTCGTCTTTGAAGTCGTTTGCAATCTCGTTTGCCGCCCCGAAGATCCGGGCCGCGAACATCACCCGGATGAACGCGATCGGAAGATTCGAGACGATCGAGATGTCGTAGATCCGCTCGGGACTGAGACCCGCGAGCTGGACAACGCCGCGGAGTTGTGCGATCGGGATCGCTTCGCTAAGCGCCCGGTGCGGACGCGGGCCACGGCTCACGGGGAACACCTCCCGGTGATTTTTGTGGTTGTTGCCGGATTTTGTACCGGCAGGGTTGTGGATTTTTTCATGCGTTGTTACCTCCTTTTCTGGTTGTTGCTTGTTCGGATTCGAAGGTCGGCTTATGCCTCCCTTCGAAGACTGGATTCGCCAGTCTTCTCATCGTCGAGGTTATGGAAACCTCTCCGATTCTCTTCCTCAAGGTTCTGACGAACCTTTCGGATTCTCCGAAGTCGCCGGGGCCCCTTTGACGCAATAGGATTAGCTCGGGGTATATAAGCGCTTGTATGAATAAACTGGGAAACCCGAAAACAGAGTATTTTGGTGGCGATTGGGAGCGAACGGAGCGCAATGGAATGAGATTGAAGTGCGCAAAAATGGGAACTCTATGTGGTTAACCTGTGTGAGCCTCCGTCGTGATCGGGTTCCGGGACACTTCTGTCAGGCTGATCCGACCCACGGTACCCTGACCGGCCCGGGTTTCGGGAACTGGAATACGGCTATTTGTGACCGCTATTATTCCCGTCGATAACTTATAGTCCATTCCGGCCCGGTTCCTGCGTTTTTGCGAATTATGACCCCTGTTTTTGGGGGTTTTGGGAAAAGAGGTACAACCGGGCTCGCAGCGGGCTCTGTTGTACCGGGATTACCGCAGGTGCCTCCAAGCCTCCTGTGGGGGGTGTCTCCGATGGAGGGTAAACCTGGCAGGGTTACCGGGGAGGGAGGTGTCCATCGTCAGTCGCTGGTATCCTGGGTGCAGTGCCTAGGGATGTGGAGGAAGGGGGCGGGAGTCTGCGAACAAGGACCGGACAAAAAAAATATTCCGGACCGGGCCCGGCAAAAATATTTTTGATTGCGCCGGATTTTTTTCCGGAAAAATATTGGTGCGAACGTGACCGGCCCGGAAATTTTTTTTACGAACCGGTTCTGCCTTTTTTTTCAAAAGCCAGAGCAACCCGACGCGATCTTTCGGCCGGTTGTAGCAGGGAGGGGAATGATGGGGCCGGTCTGCCTTATGGTGACCAACGCTAAATTTGATAATCCCGCAGGACAATGATAAGATATGCCTGAGTTGATCAAAAGAAAATGTATACCTGACGGCATATTATCCAAGAAAGACCTGCAGGATATTGCCGAGGCCAAGGAAGATATCAAGGCCGGGCGAGTCCACACGTCTGAACAGGTACGCAAGAATCTTGGTCTTTGATGGGCTACACTCTTCTCTTTGCCGATAAGGCCCTGAAACAGCTTGGCAAATTATCAAAAATCCATGCTTCGCGCATCATCGATAAACTTGAATCTATTACTAATGACCCTCACCGGTATGTGGAAGGGTGCGAGGGATATCCATATTTCCACCAGCGCATCGGGGATTACCGGGTCATCCTTGATCTGAACGATACGGACCGGGTAATTGAAGTGCTCAAGGTCGGACCACGAAAGAATGTGTACGACCGGTAAACGATCTATTTGGTTTTTTAAGATTCTGTCTCTTCCCCTGTCAGCTGCGTGCTGGTGGGTCGGGCTTTTACGGATTGGACAGATCCGGGACTGGTGCGGGAGAAGGTTATCGCCAATTGCCGGAACCGATGGCCCTGATCAGCACCGGTACTGATGGATCGGGACACATGCGTGTGGTTGTCAGTTCTAAAAATAAGATTGAATGGGTTTTCGTTTTTTTACCGGAATCCCTGTTTGAAATCCTCGACCTCGATCCCAGCCTGCTTAAGGATCCCGATCAACGTTCCTTTCTTCAGCTCGCGGTGAAGTGGGACAGAAAAAACACGCCATTCTTTCTGCACGACAACGTGACTCGATGTCTGCCGCTTGACCTCAAACCCGTGCTTCGTGAGATACCTGATCAGATCTTCCCCGGAAACCACCGGGAGTTTATGCGACATCTGCCACTTCTACTTTTGAGATTTCGCGGTGGTGTGCAGGAGATTTCTTGTGTAACTCGTCCCGCTGGACTTCAAGGACAAGTTCTATTGCTTCTTTGATATTAGCGAGCGCTTCTTCCCGGGTCTCGCCCTGGCTGATTGCGCCGGGGATCTCCACGCACTGGACCGTGAAACCGCCCTCTTCCTGGGGTTCAAGCACCACCGTATATTTCATAGGTACTCATTATTCACGAGAGAGTATACAATTTTTCCGCTGGGATCACCGGTTCGATCCGGCCTCCTTACATACCGACCGCATGCAGCGGGACCTGGCCAGCTGTGATTGGGCGGACCGGAACCGGATTGTGGTGAAGCCCCTCGTCATGAATTGCCGGAACCGAGGGCACTGATAAGTGGCCGGTACGAATGGGTCGGGGCATTTTTTTCAAACGCTCGTAAAATCCGGCATGCCGGAACCGTGACGGAATAATTTTGAATATTCTGTCGCCCTTTTCAAAAAGAAACCCAATTCGTCCCCCAAGAGCCCATGACAGGTTGCACGTGTTATGCCGCGATGGTACCTCATAAGAAAAATACCGGCGGAACTGGATTATTCTTTCGAATACCCTTCAATTTCCTCCAGCATTTTCTCAAACGACTCATCAAAATCCGGGACCCCACTCATCTGGTGGCCCAGAGAAACCTGCCACAGCGCCTTGAAGTGCTCCCGCTTTCCTGCGAGCACAGCCGTATCAACGACAACACCTTTGGCATCGCATTTCCGGCGGAGGATCGACTTTACAACCCGATGGTCCACCCGGTCCGCCAGTTGCACGATATCATAGAGATCGCGTGAACGGCTCCGCTGGAAGAGCGACCTGATCTTCTCTGCCATGATCTCTTCGAGCGCATACGAGGCCACGGTTATAGAGAGCCCGTCAGAATACGGGTGGAAGACCGGGCGTTCGCTGACCGGGAGCAGGATCTCCTCCTGGTCTGGGCCGGTCAGGTCAAGATCGATTTTCACCGGGGATGCCGAGCCCCGGTTCAGGATCCGGAACCGGGCCGTTGCCTTGAAACCGGTTTTGGTTTCCCGGAAGCCGGGGTCGTCTTCGAACAGGATGCCGCTCTCCTCGCGGACCCGGAGTACTGCATTGCTCACCAATGCCTGCAATGCACCGGCATCGATCGGCTCAAGAAGGGTAAAATCAAGGTCATCGGAGAACCGGTAATTTTCGATAAAGACTTTCCGGATGCCGGTCCCTCCCTTGAATGCCATGTTGATCGGGTGAAGGGCAGACAGGAGCCAGTTCTGGCAATAGTCCCGCTCGATAGTAGATAGGGGAACACCGGACTTTCGGGCGCGTTCCTTGATCTCAAGGGCCGTAATCATTCAAGCGACTCCGGCAGCACCGTATCGTGATTGAGCACGAGCCGCCATTTCGGATCGTTCTTTCCTTTTGCCGGCAACGTGGGATCCAGCAGCAGGTATTTTTTCGAACGCGGCGGCGGGAGATCGATGTGCATGCCCATCATCTCGCACAGGTACCCGAGCCTCCGGATCACGGCAAAGTTGTCGATCCGGAGTGCGTATTCCGTGAGCCGGCCGCGATCCAGCGAGCCGTTTTTGAGCGCTTTTGCGACTTCGGTGATTCCCCCGGCGTACTGTGGCTTGTCGAGGCAGTCGATGATCGTCTTTTCCCTGTCGGTGATGCTGACCGAAGTCTCTTCGATCCATTCTTTCCGGATTCCGAAGAACTTCTCCTCCTTCACCCGCACGATCTGGTAGTTCACCCCGAAAATCTCCATCGTGCTTTTACTCTTGCGTGCCGGGGTCTGGACAAAGACCGTGGTGGGGATTTGTTCGGTGAGACCGTAGTGGTGGAGGGCGCTCCAGTAAGAGATCGCGTACGGGTCCACAAGATAGGACGCGATGACGAATTCGTGGAGCGTGTATTTTCCTTTCTCGCTCCCGAGCGGGATGATGAGGTACTTGCCCTTGTCAATCCGTTCGATGAACCCTTTCTCCTCCAGCCGGAAGAGGATGACCCTGAGCGTTCCTTTGCTGATGTGCGTCTTCTGGTAGAGCTGGTCAAACGAGAAGACCTGGTTCTCCTTTGCCATGGACTTCAGGATCTCAATGGTCATTCCCCGGAATTCCCCCTCAGGTACACTAATGTTAACATTTATGTTAATATTTGCGTATGGGAGGGGGAATTATCCGGGTTTCCTGTTTGACGACATTAACGTCTGATGGACCTGGGATCAGAAAGGGAGCGCTCCGTCGTCAGCCGACACCTCCCGGGGGGCCATCCGGCCGATACCCCCGTCCCCCGGCTGCCTCCCAGCGCCCTGCCGGCAGCACCTGTACAGGGATCTCCCCCGTTCCGGGAAAAACAGCCCCCTTCCGAGGTGCCGGAAGGACCCCCTTTATTTTCGGGCCATAGCGCCCATCCGGCGGCCCCGGGATCGCGGAACAAGTGTTAGGTTGTCCGGTTTTTGCGCAATTTCTCACGCTGCTAAAGAGCACGGTTTTTTCCTGATTAAAACGGGTATTTTCAGGAAATAACGATTTAAACAAAGAATCTCCGGCGGCGTTGGCACCATTTCCACTGCCGAATTTTTTGAGGATTCGGCCCCGGAATTTCTCCGACGTGAAGGGGGGTGCAGGGGACTTACTCTTTTTCCCATCCGGGGGTGTGTAATGGGAGGGCAGTGCCGGGGGAGTGGGGGGGCCTTTGAGTTAGTGAGGAGTTAATCTATTAATGGTGAGTAGTATTTTATTCAAGAGGCTCGAATGACTTCCTTATGGCCGAGAAAGTGAAGAGCGATCCCAAACCTGTTTCATCAGCACCGAAAATCATTCCACCTATAGTTGCGAAACCAGGTGGGGACCAGCCAGGGACTAAAGCTCACGTCCAAAAGGCAGAGATTAAAGATAAGTAAATTTTTGCATTTCGTGAACAATGACAGAATTAGAGAATGCAACCACATCTATTTCCGATAACGAACCTGAGCTTTCGGATGAAGATCGCAAGAACCTTAAAAAAAGAATGAAAATATTACTTGATGAGTCAAATCAAGTAACGAATCGATTTTTTTCAAATATCGATTCTCTTCACCGAAAAATTATCACACTCTTCCAGATACTTCTTGTTTTAATTTCAATCGAAATTGTTGTAATCACATATCACATCCAAAATGGTTTTCAATTTTCATATGGTGCCCAATTTCTTCTTTTATGGTTTTTGTGTTGGGGCGTCTTCTCTTTCGGAATACTGATATTTCTACTATATCCCCGTTGGTACAAAGATGTCACAATTTTTGATGAGAAACGGTTCGAAGAATTGTGCAAGATGGAGGAGGATGTTTTACTTTCGGATTTTTTGCATCATTCCAAAGAGGCGTTTCAATATAATGAAAAACAATATTTCCGAATAACGATGTGGGTATTCATCGCGTATACTTCAGTAATTGTAATGACTCTATCCTACATAATTTTAATAATCAGTTTGCGAATATAGTGTTAATCGAGGGCAAAACATGGTGGATGACGACAAACCAAGAAATACCTCCCAACCGACCGTAAAGACTCCTCCAGTTATAGTCGCAAAACCAGGAGGATCTGAACCAGGAACTACAATTCGTGTTCTTGAGAGCGATCGAGGGCAAAAGAAAAGTAAGTAAAGGGATTAAGAAACTGTTTTTCCCAAACTTATACCCCTTTAACCATTCTCTAATTAAAATCCTTGCGGTTACAGAGAACTTTAATTACGTCAAGGTTTGAGAATAATTGCTGTTGAAATTTACATGAATACCAAATCTGTCGATGATCCCAAAAAAATTAAAATTCATTGCCCCTATTGCTGGCAAGAATTTTCAAATTTCGAACAAATCGGATCGGGCATCGACTTTAAGAACAATCTATATTGTGATTTTTTAATTTTACCGGTTGAAAAATCAACGTTATTCCCCTTTTTAATTCGAAATAGACCATTCGGAAAACAACAACATCTCGAAAATATCAAATGTTCAAGTTGTTGCAGAGAATTTGCTGTTGCATTGCTCCCGTTTGGCATGAAGGAAGTTTCGGAATCAAACCCACATTCTGCAAAGATGCCTAATGATCTCAATCCTAATTTCTTAACTTCTATAATGCAGAGACCCGTCTTTGAAACCTTCTCGAACTGGAAAATTTTTTTAGGTTTTAACTATTTTCTCATAATTGCCCTGATCACCACCATGTTCACACGATCCCTTTTTTTGGGGATCTCAATCTACCTCGTTTTGGCATCAGAATTTTTATTGATTGGTTATCTCTCTGAATTCTCAAAGGAGTTTGATAAATTTCTGGATATAGAAAATATGCCGGTTGTTCTTAATGAAAGCTATAAAACAAGCCGGGATTTTACCGAGTTTAAAAAAGTATTTTCTAATCTATCAACTTTGAGACAAAAGAATACAGGAAAAATTTTAAAAATTGGATTGTTATTGGCCGTAATCCTTTTTGGGGCATCGATGATTCTGTCCCCCCAAAATTTTGTAATTCGGGATTTACCGGGATTGGTCAACTTTGTTATCATTGAACCGGGATTATTTCTATTCTTTTTCTTTTTCAGCTTACTATTGACAACTATTTTCTTCGTGCTTCTCGACGCTTTGGATTATTTAACTTTGATATCGACAAAAATGCTATTAAGGCTCGATCCTTGGGAAACCACTCAAAAGATCGAAGATTTCAAACGATTTTGGAAATATTCAGTAGGTCTGTACATTTTTTCGTCGATCGTTTTTCCGGTTGTCATTAATTATAACGTGATAAAAACCTTGATTGAAAACTATCAAACCCCTCAGATATTGGTTCAATTATTACTTCAAATGCTCATGGCGCCTTTTTCGATCCTTTCGATTGTTGTAAACACAGCTGTGGTTATCATTTTTATTGCCATTCTTTTAAGTTTTGATAAAAACATCAAGTTAAGGAAACGTGAACGAACCGACGAGATTAAACGAAGATTAGCGGAAATACAGTCTAAGCATGATCCTTCGAATGAAGATGTAGTTAAGAGCGAAATGATGATAAAAGAAATGGAATTGATTGAAAACATTCCTCAATTCTTTTGGAAGTTGTCTGTGATTCCTATAATATTTGATGCGCTCTCGGTTGGCATCTTCCTTTATAATTTGTTTTTCCCGGTGAAATAATGCAAATTGTGGGGGAAATGTTGGCAATACTCAGCCAGTATATTTTCATGGGAGGAGGTATCCCCCATCAGATATACATGGATTATTCATAGAGGGGCTATTGTGATTTTCAGCAAAAAAATGGTCGCCCCACGCAACTCCCTCCACAGGATCGCAAAGGGATGTCTACTATTTTTCACTTTCATGCCCCGAACCTTACTCCTTTAACCCCCTGAGCTAAACAGACTGAGCACACAGCCATGAAAAATATCATCATCAAAGGTGCCCGCCAGCACAACTTAAAAAACGTCAGCGTCGAGATCCCCCGGGACAAGCTGGTCGTCATCACCGGTGTCTCCGGCTCCGGTAAATCCACGCTCGCGTTCGATACGCTCTATGCGGAAGGCCAGCGCCGGTACATGGAATCGCTCTCCTCCTATGCCCGGCAGTTCCTGGGCATGATGCAGAAGCCCGACGTGGACCACATCGAGGGGCTCTCGCCCGCAATTGCCATCGAGCAGAAGACAACCTCCAAGAATCCCCGGTCAACGGTCGGGACCACCACCGAGATCTACGATTACTTCCGGCTCCTCTTTGCCCGCATCGGGACCCCGTTCTGCCCCGAGCACAATATCCCCATCGCAGCCCAGAGCCCGGACCGGATCGCCGACCAGATCCTGGCCGCAAATGCCGGCCAGGTCACCATCCTCTCCCCCATAGTCCGGCAGAAGAAAGGGACCTACCAGCAGCTCTTGAAAGACCTGGACAAGGAAGGCTATGCCCGGGTGCGGGTGAACGGCAAGATAATCCGGACCGATGAGGAGATCACGCTCGACCGGTACAAGAAACACGATATCGAGATCGTGATCGACCGGCTGGAGTCCGGTGACCGTTCGCGCCTTGTGGAAGCGATCGAGAATGCACTCAAAAAATCCGAAGGCCTGATCATCGCGGTGGACGACCAGGGGAAGGAGACGGTCTACTCCTCGCTCCTTGCCTGCCCCATATGCGGGATGGCATTTGAGGAACTCCAGCCCCGGATGTTCTCGTTCAACAGCCCGTTTGGGGCCTGCGAGGAGTGCCACGGCCTCGGGGTGAAGATGGAGTTCGACCCGGACCTGATCATCCCGGACAAGGAGCGGTGCATAGCAGACGGCGCCGTTGCCCCGTACCGCAACCCGATGGACGGTTTCCGGGGCCAGTACCTTGCCACGGTTGCAAAGCACTTCGGGTTCTCGGTCCTGACACCTATCAAGGATCTGACCGAAGAGCAGTACAATGCCCTGATGTTCGGCTCCACCGACCGGATGCACTTTTCGATGAGCGCAAAGAACGGCGATGCCCAGTGGTCGCACAACGGCGAGTGGGAGGGGCTCCTCCCGCAGACCGCCCGGCTCTATGCCCAGACCAAGTCCGACTGGCGCAAGCGCGAGCTCGAAGGCTATATGCGGGTCTCCGACTGCCCGTCCTGCAAGGGGAAGCGGCTCAAGGAGAAGATCCTCGCGATCCGGATCAACGGCAAGTCGATCATCGATGTCACGGATCTCTCCGTATCAGCCAGCATAAAATTCTTCGACAGCCTGAACCTGACCGACAAGGAGCGGGAGATCTCAAAGCAGATCTTAAAAGAGATCCGCTCCCGGCTGGACTTCCTTGAGAAAGTCGGCCTTGGGTACCTCACGCTCTCCCGGAATGCCGGCACGCTCTCGGGCGGCGAGGCCCAGCGCATCCGGCTCGCCACCCAGATCGGCTCGACGCTGATGGGCGTGCTCTATGTGCTCGACGAGCCCTCCATCGGCCTGCACCAGCGGGACAACCGGAAGCTGATCGAGACATTGCGGACGCTCCGCGATCTCGGGAACACGGTGCTCGTGGTGGAGCACGACGAGGACATGATCCGGTCCGCAGAGCACGTGATCGACATGGGGCCCGGGGCAGGAACGCACGGCGGGGAGGTCGTGGCTGAAGGCACCCCGCAGCAGATCGAGAAGAACAGAAAGTCCCTCACCGGCCAGTACCTTGCCGGCACAAAGTCGATCGCGGTCCCGGCCACGCGCCGGAAATCCGGGAAGTACGTCACCGTGAAGGGCTGCCGCGAGAACAATCTCAAGAACATTGACGTGAAGTTCCCTCTCGGACTCCTGACAGTCGTTACCGGGGTCTCGGGCAGCGGGAAGTCCACGCTCATCAACGAGACGCTCTACAAGGGCATGATGCAGATCCTCCACCACTCGCGGGAGCAGGCCGGCAAACACGACAGGATCATCTTCGATGCGGACATCGACAAGGTGATCGTGATCGACCAGTCGCCGATAGGTAAGACCCCCCGGTCCAACCCGGCAACCTACACCAAGCTCTTCGATGAGATCCGGACCGTCTTTGCCGAGACCAAGGAGGCCAAGATGCGGGGCTACAAGCCGGGCCGGTTCTCGTTCAATATCCGGGGCGGCCGGTGCGAGGCCTGCGAGGGCGACGGGCTGATCCGGATCGAGATGAACTTCCTGCCCGATGTGTACATCGAGTGCGAGGAGTGCAAGGGGAAGCGGTACAACCGCGAGACGCTCGAAGTGAAGTACAAGGACAAGTCGATCGCCGATGTGCTGGACATGAGCGTTGAGGAGGCGCTGAAGCTCTTCGAGAACCATCCCTCGATCCGGGCCAAGCTCGAGACCCTCTCCCGCGTAGGCCTCGATTATATCAAGCTCGGCCAGAGCTCGACAACGCTCTCGGGCGGCGAGGCCCAGCGGATCAAGCTCACCCGCGAACTGGCGAAACGGGCAACGGGAAGGACGCTCTACCTGCTGGACGAGCCCACCACCGGGCTCCACTTCGATGACACCAAGAAGCTGATCAAGGTGCTCGACGATCTCGTGGCAAAAGGCAACACCGTGGTCGTGATCGAGCACAACCTCGACGTGATCAAGTCCGCCGACCATATCATCGACATCGGCCCGGACGGCGGCGATGCCGGCGGGAGGATCGTGGCAACCGGGACGCCGGAGCAGGTGGCCGCGGTGAAGACCAGTTATACCGGGGAATTCCTGAAGGAGATCCTCGATCAGAAGCCTGAGAAGCCTGCACCAAAAAAGGCCAAAAAGTAGCACGTCCGGCAGGGTTACGGTGCCACACCCGTTTTTGATTCCATGGAACCCGGGGTATCTCCCTATTTCTTAATATCCTGAGTACAGACATTCTGGTACCGGAAATGTTCGACACTGCCACCCTTCCCGGCACCCCCGGCTGCTACCTCTTCTTTGACAGGGACGGAACGGTCATCTATGTCGGCAAGGCCAGGCATCTCAAAAAACGGGTGAGCAGTTACTTCCAGAAGAAGGATCACGACCCCAAGACAACGCGGCTCGTTGCGGCGATAGCCCGGGTCAGCGTCATGGTCACCAACACCGAGACCGAGGCCTTCCTGTTAGAGAACAACCTGATAAAAAAGCACCAGCCGAAATACAATATCGATCTCAAGGATGCCAAGCGGTATGCCTACATCGAGATCACCCGCGAGCCCTTCCCCCGGATCGGGATCGCCCGGCGTACGGTTGTGGGAGAGTCCACCTGTTTCGGGCCGTTCGTCTCGGCTGCGGAGCGCGATGCCCTGATCCAGATTGTCCGGAAGATCTTCCACCTCCGCTCCTGCCGGAGGCTCCCCAGACGGGCCTGCCTGCGGCACCACATGCACACCTGCAGCGCTCCCTGCATCGGCGCGATCAGCCAGGAGGAGTACCAGCACCGGGCAGAGCAGGCAGCATCCCTCCTGAAGGGAAAGACAGGCGAACTCCTCGTGGCGCTCCGGGAAGAGATGGCGGAGTGTTCGGCACGCGAAGAGTACGAGAAGGCGCTCGAGCTGCGCAACCAGATTGCAGCAATAACCGGCCTTGCCGAGCGGCAGCATGTCGAGCGCCCGAAGGAGACCGACCAGGACGTGATCGGGTATGCCATCTCCGATGAGACTGTCTACCTGATGGTCTTCTCGGTGGAAAAGGGCCTCCTCACCGGCAAACAGGAGTATTCGTTTGAGAACCGCGAGGGTTTCCTTGAGGAGTTCCTGGTCCAGTACTATGCGGACCGGGCTCCCCCGGCGGAACTGATCCTGCCCCAGCCGGTGGACGAGGCCCTGGCCGGCTATCTTACGGAACGCAAGGGAAAGACCGTGCAGGTGACCGTCCCGAAGATCGGCGAGAAGAAGAAACTCCTCGATCTCGTGGAGAAGAATCTCGAACACGCCTTCCTGAAACACGAGCTGAAGGTGAAGGATCTCCAGGCAAGCCTCGATCTCGCCGATCTGCCCGGGGTGATCGAGTGCTTCGATATCTCGCACCTCTCCGGCACGGCCATGGTCGGGTCCATGGTCCGGTTCCGGAACGGCGTTCCCGACAAGAAAAATTACCGCCGGTACAAGATCAAGACCGTTGAGGGCGTCGACGACTTTGCCTCCATTGCCGAGGTGGTGAAACGGCGGTACGACCGGCTCATCCGGGAAGAGGCCGAGATGCCCGATCTGATCATCATCGATGGCGGCAAGGGGCAGCTCTCCGCGGCCGGGGATTCGCTGAAGGATCTGGATCTCACGATCCCGGTCATCGCCCTTGCCAAGCGCGAAGAAGAGGTGTACCTCCCGGGGGAGACACTGCCCCGGCTGCTCGACAGGCACGGCATGGCGCTCCACTTCCTGCAGGAGATCCGCGATGAGGCGCACCGGTTTGCGATCGCTTACAACCGGCTCCTCAGAAAAAAAGCCCTGATCCCGGGCAGTGCCACGCTGAAAAAGAAAAAGAATCCCCCTTCCTGAACCACGATCGGCTGCCCGGGCCCGCCCTCCGGTTTCACGGAATTTTAATACCTCCAAAAACGATCAATAAGCTATGATTTTCAGGTATGGCCTCCTTGCAGCTGCCTGCATCCTCATGGTCCTTGCAGCCGGTTGCACCGGCACACCGGCCCAATCAGGCACTGCTCCCCAACCGGGTACAACAGCACAAACGCTCGTTCCTCCCGTATCGCCCGCCGCCCCCGCAGTATCCCCGTCCGGAACACCGGGCTCCTGCTCCGGTGATGTCTGCAGCGTGATCCCGCCATCGGCCTCAGTCTCCCGGTCGCTCCGGATCGATCCTTCCCCCCGGAATTATTCCCCCCTGATGTCCTCAACCCCGGGGATCGGCCTTGAGCCGGTGGCCACGGGCTTCAATGCAACGGACGCGGCCTTCACCTGGAACGCCAGCTACGGGCAGTTCCTGCTGTCGTCGGAGTCCACGGGATACACGATAAGCACGCTCGGGACCTCGGCAACAGGGCCGGGCAAGAAACTCTACTGGTCGTTTACCGATAAGCCAGCGAACACATCGGCACCGGTCATCATCACCGTGACCGCACAAGATCCGGTTACCGGTGAATCCTGGGGCAGCTCGGTCGTAACGCTGGTCTGGACCGGGGATTACGCCGTGACAGTACAGCAGGCCGGATAAAAAAGATAAAAAATTTCACCTGTTTTACTGTTTCCCCGGTTCCGGAGGTTCCTTAAAAAGGTGGCTGACCCCAAGCAGGGCATTGATCCACCGGAGATCGTCGCTTGACTCGATGAGCATGAGGATCATCAGGGTGAACGGGATGGCAAAGAACATGCCCACGAGCCCCAGCAGCCAGCCCCAGAAGATCACGGAGAGGATCACGATCAGGGCCGAGATCTCGAACTTCTTGGCTGCAAGGTACGAGTACACCGGGTTCTCCACGATGAGGTTCAGGACGCAGATAGCCGCGACGACGGCAATCACGCCGGGTATGCCGAACTGGAGCCAGGCAAAGAAGATGGCGGGGACGGCCGCCATGATCAGCCCGAAGTAGGGGATATACCCGAGGATGAAGGTCAGAAGCCCCCACAGGATGGCGCCGTGGACTCCCATGAGGGAGAGGAAACTGCCGAACAGCAGGCCGTGGACCGCGTTGGTCTCGGTCCTCACGACAAGGAAATCGATGATGTACCCGGTCATGCGCGAGACGTCCCGCAGCGCTTCCGCGTTCGTCCCGTACAGTTTCCCGACCCGGGCAAGGACGTTCGGTGCCTCGACCAGCATGAAGAAGGTGGTCACGGCAACGAAGAAGACGAACATGACCCCCTCGACAATGCGCGTCGCACCGGTCACGGCAAATGACATGAGGGTCTTGAGATCGAGCGAGAGGGAATCGTGGATATTGCCGGAAAAACCGAGGGTCGTGAGGATCGAGGAGATCTCGTTGAGGCGGTCGTTGAGTTCCTTCTGGTAGAGCGGGATATCCGAAGCAAGCGAGTTGAAAGAGAACGTGGCAATGAATATGAACGCTACGATGACCAGCAGGGCAACGAGGGTAACGACCGAGATCGCCGCCGTATCCGAGAGTCCCTTCTCCTTCAGCCAGGAAACCGACGGGAGGAGGAGCAGGGTGAGGAGGAGGGACATGAGGACGAGGCTGATGATGTAGGACGCCATCTTCACGGCAAGGACGAGGATCAGGAGAAGGCAGACGACAAAGAGGATGCGTTCGGCACGGGAGGTTTCCGGAAAGACCATGGTTACACTTCTATCGGATGCAGGATCATACAAAGCTTCCTCCGGATGGCGACAGTCTTGCGCGACCGCCCATGGCCACCGGTATGCTTTCTTGTACTGCGGCCGACAGACAAAAGGATTCCGGCAGGGTAAAAAAAACCAGAACGGGAATGGCTTGCGGACCGACCGCAGATACGTATAACCGGCCCGCCGTCTCTGACCCGGCGGGCCGGCCAAAACGGAGATGAGGTTTATCCCTGCGATTCACTTCGGAGGGGAGGGGTCTTTTGGACCCGGGTGCGGGTGTGCCTCCCGCACGCCGGTTTACAGGTGTTCTTGCTGATCGTGTTCTCGTCGCATTTCTTGGTCGTTTTTCGATACTACAATACCCGTGCTGTACGCACCGGTATATGTAACATATGTTTGACATTTTGTTTTATATGCTTTCTCGTTGGAACACCTGCCACGGCAATACGGGTGCAGGACACGCCGTGAGGGGATCCGGTTGCGGGGAATTCCCGCAGGGGCAGGCGGACCCGTGCCCCCACAACGCCAGTGCAGAATAGTCACGACAGGTGCAACGGACAGGTTCTTTACCCATTGCAGAGATAGGGATGAAACGTATGAGATCCGCCACGTACCTGTTCTGTTTCCTTCTCATTGTTGCCGCCGGTACGCTGCCCGTGCTTGCCGCTGAGCCGACCACGACCACCACCGGACCCGCGATCATCCATGGCGTGACCCGCGAGGCAACCACGGCTGCGACAACGGTGACCACCAGGGAGACGACCAAGGAACCAACAACGGCCGGGACCCGCGAAACCACCCGCGAACCGACACCGCCCCCCACCACGGAACCAACCGCGGTCCCGACGACATCTGCGGGACCGAAGGTGGGCTGGATCACGATCGCGTCCACTCCCTCCGGGGCCACGGTCGCGCTGGACGGCAAGACCGTCGGGATCACGCCCGTGGCGGGCAGGGAAGTGGGCGCCGGAATCTCCCATACGATCCGGATCACCAAAGACGGATATGAGCCCTATGAAACGGACGTGACTGTCGCAAGCGGCGAGGAGCATGCCGTCGATGCCACCCTGGCCGCCATCCCGACCCCCACGAAGACAGCCACGCCGACACCCACACCGACAGCGAGCCCGATCGGAGGCGGCAAGGGCTGGTTCCGAATCAATGCCAATGTCGACGGGGCGCAGGTGACGCTGGGGAGTGAGAGTTGTACCGTCAGCGGGGGCTCCTGTTCCGTGATGGTGGGAACGACCGCGACACCGGTCAGGACGTTCACCGTACAGAAGAGCGGGTACACCGGGTATACCGGCCAGATCACCACCTGGCCCCGCGAGGGGGAGACCATCGACCTGTACGCGACCCTGAACCCGGCGGCATCCACCGGGACGCTCGAAGTGTCGTCGACCCCCTCCGGCGCCATTGCCATGCTCGACGGGGGAAGCTGGCAGTATACTCCCGCAGAGTTCACTGCGGTACCGGCCGGCACCAACCATTACGTGCAGATCAGCATGAGCGGGTACGAGACCTATGCCACGACCGTCTATGTCTCGGCCGGCGAGACCGCGTACGCGAGCGCGGAACTCGTGCCGGTCAGGCCCCAGCCCTCCACGGGGTCTTTGGGTGTGACTACCGCTCCCGCCGGAGCGGATATCTACGTGGACGGCAGGTACAGGGCCGCAAGCCCGTCGGTAATCACCAACCTCGCACCGGGCACCCACACGCTCCGCATGCACAAGGCCGGGTATGACGAGTACCTCCGGACCTTCACGATCACTGCAGGGCAGAGTACCGCGATCGACTATGCCTTCGTCCCGCAGTCATCGTCGTTCGGGTCGATGGAGGTGGCATCAACGCCATCCGGTGCTGCGCTCTTCCTTGACGGGAACTACATGGGGCTGACCCCGGCCGGGGATTACTTCGACATCACGAGCCTGGTACCGGGCACCCATACCGTCACCCTCCGCATGACGGATTACCAGGATTATACCCGGACCGCGTATATCCAGGGCGGATCCGTTGAGACGATCGATGCACAGCTCGTCCCGGTCTCCCCCGGGCCGGCACCCGATACCACCGGCCAGATCACGATCGTCTCAACGCCCCCGGGTGCCGGACTGTATCTCGATAACGTCTTCAGGGGGATCACGCCCCTGACCCTGTCGGATATTCCTGAAGGCCCGCATACCGTGACGGCAAAACTGGGCGGCTATGCCGACACCACCCAGACGGTGACGGTGACCGGCGGCCAGACCACGCCGGTGGCGCTCGGGCTTGCCGGGGCCGCAGCCACCACCGCGGGGAGATCCCCGCTCACGGTCCTGCCGGTACTCCTCGGCCTCATCCTTGTGGGCGGGATCGTCGGCAGCAGGATGAGACAATAACCCTTTTTCCCGCGGTACTTATTCCAGAACAGGGATGGGTAGCCGGATAGCGCACCGGAAGTCCCCGGTCCCGGCGGGCGCCTGTCCTATGCGACCCATCCGTTCAGTACGATCTTCCCGACGAACGGGTTGTCGGAGAGGTTGCTCATGATGCCCCGGATACTGCAGACGCCCCCGTCGATCTTCTCGAATTTCAGGAGCACCGGTTTCGACATCCCCGGGTGGACGAGGACCTCGGAGAAGACCTGTTTTGCCTGCTGCCAGTCGCTTAAGGAGAGGTGGTCGAAGAAACTCTTTTTGAGATCGTCGCGAATCCCGTACCCGAGCGCTGCCCGGAAGGACGGGCTCTGCTGGGAGAACGTGCCATCGGGATTGAGGAGGACCACGATCTCCGATGCCTCTTCGATGATGGACCGGAGATACTCGGCATTGCTCCTGGCCTGGTCCCCGGCCAGCTTCCGTGCCGTGATGTCGCGGACGCTGACCGCGTACTTTTCCGGGGCACCCCTGCTGTCGTAGACCGGGTAGATGGTCACGTCATACCACCCGCGGTGCATCTCCTCCTCGAAGTTCAGGCGTTTCTCGCCCCGGGTCTCCAGCTGCCAGCAGGCCATGCGGGGGGTGAGGATCTTCCGGCCCACCATCTCGTACGCGCTGGTACCCTTCAGCTCGTCGGGAGTCGCCCCGGCGAGGCGTGAGAGCGCCTCGTTGGCTACCAGGAATTTCCCGTCTGCACTGATGAGGTAGAGCAGGTCCTGCGAGGCATCCACCATCAGCCGTGTCGTGGCCTCGCTCTCGCGGAGCCGCTGTTCCATGTGGTACTTGTACGAAGCCGTCTCGACCACGGACTGGATGGTGCGTTCGTCAAAGGGTTTGATGATGTACCCGTACGGCTCCGTCAGTTTTGCCCGGTCGAGCAGTTCCTTGTCCGCATAGGCAGTCAGGAAAATGACGGGAATGCCGTAATCCCTGCGGATACATCCGGCGGTTTCGATCCCGTCCATCTTCCCGGCAAGGTGGATGTCCATGAAGATGAGGCCGGGGTGCAGGTCCGGGATCTTCTCAAGGGCCGCTTCGCCGGAGTTCGCGATACCGGCAACGCCGTACCCGAGGCTGGAAAGCGTCTCGCGGATATCGCTCGCCACGATCGCCTCGTCCTCGACAATGAAGATGGAAGGGACCGGGGTCATGCACGGTTACCCGAACCCCATGGCGGCGCCAAAAAGGTTTGCCATGATGCGCAGCGCCTCGATCTCATCGGGAGACCGGCTCCGTTCCTCGATATCAAAGAACCCGATGAACCCGAACAGGTTGTCGCGGATGAATATCGGGAGGACTACGCCGGACTTCACTCCCACGTGGTTGAAAAGGGCCGATTCCGCGGGTGCCAGGGCGGATGTGGCCGATGAGATCACCTCACCTTTCATCAGGCGCCCTTCCCACGACACGAGCCCCATCGATGACCAGGTAAACCGCTGGAGCTCCGGCTTATACAGGACGGGATGGTAGGCCGGGCAGCCCCATTCGTATATCATGCTGATGGTCGGCGAACCGGCAGTACCGGGCTGGATCCGGAATATCCCGATGGCTCCGGCGTCCAGCGCAAGCCCTATCGGCTCGAGGATATCCCGTATATCCTCGGGTTTGAAGTCATGGATCCTGCCTCCCGGATGATCGGTATGGGAGATCCTGAGCAGCCATTCGACGGCTGAGCTGACGGCAAAGAGGATCGCGTCCCGTTTACGGATCTCGCGCTCGACCCGGTGCTTGTAGAGCGCCATCTCGATGACCGAGTGGAGCTCGCGCTCGTCATAGGGTTTCACGACATACCCGTAGGGTTCGGTAATCTTTGCCCGGTCGAGCAGGATCTTGTCGGCATACGCCGTGAGGTAGATGACCGGGATATCGTAGAGTGCGTGGACCTTCGCGGCCGTATCGATCCCGTCCATCTCGCCGGCAAGGTGGATGTCCATGAGGACGAGGTCGGGCCGGGTGTTACGGATCTTCTCGAGCGCCAGTTCACCGGATTTTGCGATCCCCGCCGCCGAATACCCGAGGCTGATCAGGGTCTCCTTGATATCATTGGCAACGATCGCTTCATCCTCAACAATAAAGATTGCCGGGCCGGTCATGATCTGCTCCCTCTGTTAGTTTTTCGGTGGATAGTGATGATAAACATTGTTCCTGCTCCGTCCTTCTTCTCGATAGTGCCCCCCAGCTGGTCGACAAGGCCGGTGACGAGCCGGAGACCGAGGGATTCCGTCGTTTTCCAGTCGGAACCGGGGGGGAACCCCGCCCCGTCATCGCCGACCGCGAGCATCAGCGCGTCCCCGGTAAGATGGCCCGTGATGCGGACAGTCCCCTTCCGGTCGTTCGGGAACGCATGCTTGAGTGCATTGGATATGAGTTCGTTCAGGATGAGGCCCAGCGGGATGGCGGTATCGATATCCAGCGGGATCTTCTCGATGTCCGTATGGAGCGTGACCCGGAGGTGATTGACGCCGTAGAACGAGAAGAGCTGGGATGCAAGGAACTTCGTGTAGTCCGCAAGATCGAGCGACGAGAGGTTTTCCGACATGTACAGCTTTTCATGGACCAGGGACATGGCCCGGACACGGTTCCTCGTCTCGGCCAGGATCTGCTTGATGCCGGGATCATCGATTGTCCGCATCTGGAGGTTGGTCAGACTGATGATGATCTGGAGGTTGTTCTTTACCCGGTGGTGGATCTCCCGCAGGAGCAGGACCTTCTCGTCGAGAGAGGCCTGGATTGCCGCCTCGTCCTGCTTCTGGCGGGTGATGTCGTGCGCGGAGACGATGATCCGGCCCGGGGGCGTATTTCCCAACGATAGAACCGTGGCATGTACCGACAACGGGGTAAGATGCCCGTCGGTCCTCCGTATCCGGACAAAGTTCTCTATGGTTCCGGTCTCAAGGAGGCGGGAAAATGCGGTATACAGGGTGCCGTCATCATCAAGGAACCCGAAATACGGTTTCCCGATGAGCTGGTCCCGGGGCAGGCCGGTCAGGGATTCGCCGGCCGTATTGATGTCGAGGACCGTACCTTCGTGATCAAGGACCACCACCATATCCGGGTTCGACTCGATCACGGATCGCGTATAATCGAGTGCCGCCAGCACATCATTCTCCGCTTTCTGGCGCTGGATCACCTCCTCCTCCAGTGCCCGGGTCCGTTCCCGCACAAGGTTTTCAAGGTTTGCGTTGAACCGGGAGAGTTCGGCCTCGGTCTCCTTGATGTGGGTGATATCCCGCATGGACTCGATGGCACCGACAACCGCCCCTTTTGAATCGTAGAGAGGGGATGCGACCAGGGAGAGCGTGATCCTCTTCCCGGACTGGAGGTTCACCTGCGTCTCGGCGGTCACGGTTGGACCCTCATGGATGATATTGAGATAATTCATCCGTGCGGCATCCTGATCGGGGTTCTGGACGAGATCGACGAGGAGGGGGCGGCGTTTCCCGTACTGCCACAGGCTGTATTCATGATTGCCTTTTCCCAGCATATCCTCAGCCTTCACGCCGCTCAAATTTTCAAGAGCCCGGTTCCATGCCAGTACGAAACCGGTTTTATCGATCACAAATGTGGGATCCGGGAGGAAACTGATGATATCGGAAAAGAGTTGCCGGGATTCGCGGAGTGCTTCCTCTGCTTCTTTCAGCTCGGTGATATCCTGGTTTGCCCCATGGGTTTTTATGGTTCTACCCTCTGCATCCTTGGTGATCCTGATACGGACGATAATATGCCTGACCGAACCATCGCGGCGGATAATCCGGTGTTCCACCTGCGACACGAAGCCGGGGTCTGTGGCCAAAAGGGCTTTCTCAACCTCCTTTGCAACGAGGCCGGCGTCGTCCGGGTGGACCAGTTCGCGGGCATATACTTCGGCCGGCATCCGGTAGCCCCCTTCGCGTTCCGCCGTTGTACCGTACAGCGCATAGAACTGGTCGTCAAAGGTGAACATGCCCGATGGAACATCATATTCCCAGTTTGCAAGGTGTGCCATGTCCATTGCTTCTGCAAGTTGCGCTCTGTTCCTGATCAACTCGCGTTCAACCCGTTTCTGTTCAGAGACGTCCCAGACCGTTGAGATCATGAGGTTCTTCTCGGGAACGGGCACATTCCGTGCCGTGACGAACGTGGTCTCCTCTCCCTTCCGGGTTATCGGGATATCCGGCCAGAACATGCGATCCGGGTCACCGCTGGCGCAGTCCTCCACTATCTTCTTCTTCAGCGCCTGCCGGAATACCGGGTCTTCATAGACGGCCTCCCAGAATGAATCGAGCTGCATCAGGGCCTCCCTGGTGGTCCGGTAAAACCGGGGGAAATTGTCATTCATGTAGGAAAACGATACTGCCGGATCCACGGAGTTCACCGCCACACCCACGGGAAGGCTGTCCATGACCGCTTTGATATAAGCCTCATTCTGCCGCAGTTTCTCTTCCATCTCCTTTCGCTCGGTGATGTCCCGCGCCACTCCGAGGACCGCGGTGACTCTGCCGGCCGGGTCTTTCAGCGGAACGAGGTTCGTATCGATCCACTGTTCCAGGTCACCGAACCGGATATTCGTTTCCTGGCGGACAGGTTCTCCCGAATCGAATACTTTCTTAAAAACTTCTCTCTGCTCCCTGACCATTTCCGGCGGGAAGAGATCCTTTCGTTGTTTTCCGATAACCTGGTCGTACGGCAGGCCGAATAATTTCAGGCCCGTTGTATTGGCGTACAATATGGTCTCGTTCCGGTCATTGATAAAGATCTGATCGGGAGAGGCTTCAGCAAGGGTGCGGTATCGCGCTTCACTCTGGGTAAGGGCTTCCTCTGCCCGTTTACGTTCGGAGATGTCCCGGGCGCTTGCCATGGCAACCCGTGTTCCTGCAAGAGAGAAGATGACCGTGCTGACCTCAACCGGGAAGGTACTCCCGTCTTTTTTGCGGTGTTCTGTTTCGAAAACAGCGTGCCCATTCCTTGCCAGCTCTGCGGCAATGGCCGGCATCTTCGATCTGCCCACTTCTGAAACGATATCCTGCGGGGAGAGGGTGAGGAGTTCATCACGGCTGTATCCGAGCCGTTCGCACATAGCATCGTTGACCTCGATGAACTTCGCGGGCAGCCCCTGTTCGCCTATTGCATGAAGGTAGAGGGCATCCCTGATAGTGTTGAAGAACTGCCGGAACTTCATCTCGCTTGCAGCGAGACGTTCTTCGGCTCTTTTGCGCTCAGAGATATCGAGGAAGGCACCGATCAGCCCGCCAAGGGTACCATCCTTGTTGAAGAACGGGGCCTTGTAGAAGATCACCTCGTGGCGGGTACCGTCGGCATACTGTACCTGTGTCTCGTAACGCTGGGAAACGGGGTTGTGGAATACCTCCCGGTCCGCAGCAGCATATTTGTCTGCGAGATCGCGGGGGGAGATATCATAAACGCTCTTTCCCATCAGGTCGTCCCGTTTAATTCCGATATAGTCTTCAAACGGGGGGTTGCAGCCGAGATATCTCCCTTCAGCATCCTTGAAATAGATCGGTATGGGGAGCGTGTCGATCATCGCCGCAAGGAACCGCGAACTTTCACTTGCGCGGGACTCAGCGGATCGCTGTGCCGATACATCGTGCCCGATTGCAATATAACTGGCGACACCTCCCTGATCGTCCCGGAGTGCCCGGGTGTTCCAGGTAATTGTTTTCGTTGTTCCATCGGCGCACCGGATCACGGTCTCGAAGTTTTCAAGATACGTATCGCGCTTTACAATCCGCTGGATCTCACCCGTCACTTTTCTCCGGTAGTCCTTATCCGGGTAGAGTCGTTTCCAGATCGTGTCCTTTCCCACGACCTCGCTTTTTTTGTAACCGCTGATGGCTTCGGCAGCATCGTTCCAGATAAGCAGCGTACCATCAGGCGCAAGCACCGAGATCCAGACATTGGCGTTGGTGATCACGCTCTCCTGGAACTGCTGCATCTTCCGTAATGAATCCTGCACCTGTTTTTCTTCCGTGATATCCGTACCATATCCAAGCGTGCCTGCGATCGTCCCGCCCTCATCGTGCAGCACCGTGTTATACCACCGGATGATCCTCTCCGTCCCGCTACAGGTAAGCACCGGGTTTTCAACAACCGCGTCGGGTTCGAGCTGCCCGGCCATCAGGTGCAGGAATACCTCTTTCACCCGGTCACGGTCTCTTTCCGGCAGGAAATGGTCGAACCAGGATGTTCCTGCAACATCCTCAGGACGGCATCCAAGAATTTCCCCGCCTTTCCGGTTGAGGAACGATATGGTGCCGTTACGGTCGAGCGCAAGGATAATTGCGGGCGCCAGGGAGATGTAGCGTTCCCGGATCTCATTGGATTGTTGTGCAGCCTTCGTTTCAGAAACCAGCCGCTCCGAGAGGTATGCAATCACCGCAGCAACCCCGACAAAGATCAGGACCCGTAACGCCGCCCCGATAATGACATCCGGTTGCCGGATGTCGAAAACGAGCACAAGACCGAGGTAGATAAGGGCAAGGAGCGTGGCAGGGCCGAATCCTCTCCAGCGGTAATGGTAGGCAAGAAGGACGATCGGGAAGTAATACAGGTGCATGAAGATGATCGTGATGCCGCTAGTCAGGCACCACACGGTCAGGATGACCACCGCAACCGACAGGGTGACCGTTGCTGCCAGCCATACCCGTTCAGTCATACGGGATACGGGCGATACCGGGGGTATCATGGCAGCATTCCCTCATTGTTTTTCATGCAGCACCATCGTAAAACATGTCCCGGCTGCCCGGTCGAGCTCGATCGTCCCGTTGAGCTGGTCTACGAGTGTGTTGACGAGACGCAGGCCCAGCGACTGCGTCTCTTTCCAGTCAACGTCCTCCGGGATCCCGACCCCGTCATCGCGGAACCGGACCGTCAGGGTGTGATCCTCCTTCCGGATGCTGACGGTAACTTCCCCGGTCTTCCCCGCCGGGAACGCATACTTGAGCGAGTTCGAGATCAGCTCGTTGAGGATGAGGCCCAGCGGAATCGCCGTGCTGATGTCCACTTCCACGTTTTGCATATCCAGGACGAACCGGATGCCCCGGCTCCTGGCACCATAGAACTGGAAGAGCCCGGTGCCGAGGAACGTGAGGTACTCGTGGAGGTCGATCCGGGAGAGGTCCTCCGACCGGTAGAGTTTCTCGTGCACGAGCGCCATAGCCTTGACCCGATTCTGGCTCTCCCGGATCGCAGCCAGCGTAGGTTCATCCTTCACGTACCGGGACTGGAGGCTGAGGAGGCTTGCTATGATCTGGAGGTTGTTCTTCACCCGGTGGTGGATCTCCTTGAGGAGCATCGTCTTCTCGTCCACCGATGCCTGGAGCTGTTTTTCAGCATCGATCCGCTGGGCATTCTCCACCTCCAGCGCTTCGTTCGCGTTCAAGAGCGCCTCGGTCCGGTCCTTCACCCGCTGTTCGAGCACCATGTTCAGGGACCGTATCTCGGACTCCATCAGCCGGCGGCTGGTGATATCGATGTTGACACCGGTCATCCGGACGGGTTCGCCCTTTTCATTCCACTCCACGATCTTTCCCCGGCCAAGGATCCAGAGCCAGGATCCGTCTTTGGCCCGGATGCGGTACTCGATCTCGAAGAGGAGTTGCTTCTCCCGGATTTGCTTCCGGAGAACCGGGAGCACACGTTCCCGGTCGTCCGGGTGCATCAGGGAGGTCCATGCATCATAGGTGGCGGGGAACTCCCCGGGGGTGTAACCGAGCATGGAATAGTACCGGTCGCTGAAAAATGCCTGTCCGGAAGGGAGATACCAGTCCCAGAATCCGGCATCGGCGCCTTCGAGAGCGAGCCGGAGACGCTCTTCGCTCTCGGACAGGGCCCGCTCAGATTCCTTCCGCTGCTGGATGGGGCGGATCGTGACCACGATCCCGTTGACGCCGGGAACATCGAGGAGGTTCGCCGCGATGGCATCGACCCAGATATAAGCCCCGTCGGCCTTCCGGACCCGGAACTCCGTGGGGTTCCCGGTATTGGTCCGGTCGATGACCTCCTGGAAATCCCGCCCGACACGATCGCTGTCATCAGGATGGACGTACTCACCCGGGTAATGCCCGACAAGGGCGTCCTCAGGGTATCCCAGTATTCTGCCGGACGACGGGGACTCATAGATGATGTGCCGGTCCTTGTCAAGGATCCTGATAATATCCGAGGAATTCTGGATCAGGGCACGGAACCGGGTCTCGCTCTCGCGAAGCGCCTGCTCGGCCCGCTTCTGTTCGGTGATATCCACGCTGATACTCTGGAGCGCAGTGCAGCGCCCCGCGGGATCGAACAGGCACTGGTCAATAATGTGAAACGTTCTCGTACCGGTCTCCAGCTCGAAGGTATCCTCGTACTCCTCCCCTTTGCCGGCATCCATGACTTCGCGGTTCCGCACCAGGTATTTCTGCGCGATCTCCCTCGGGAAGAAATCGAACATGGTCTTTCCCACGATCTCTTTTGAGGGGGCCCCCATAAGGGAGGCGGCGCGGTTGTTCACGAGCTGGTAGGTACCCTCCCGGTCGATGATGATGATACCGGTGCCGGAGTTTTCGATAAGCGCCCGGTATTTCGCCTCGCTCTTCTGCAGAGCCTCTTCGGCCCGCTTCTTCTCGGTCACGTCCTGGTAGATGGCGACAATCTCCCCGGACTGGAGCCGGTACACGTAATTCTCGCGCCAGCCCTCGATCCGTTCGTCCCGGTACATCGATACCGGATGTGCCTCGGCAATCCCGGTCTTTGCCACCCGGAGGATGATATCGTAGAGCCCGAACTCCTTGACCCCGGGGAATGCATCGAGGATGGTCTTCCCGACAATATCTTTTCTGTCCACCTGTTCTATCCGTTCGACAGCACGATTCGCGTCCCTGATGATCACGCCGCTATCCTGGGACACATCGTAAATCACCACGCCTGCGCTCATGTTGTTGAAGAGATCGCGGAACCGGGTCTCGCTTTCCTGCAGGGCGCACTCGGCCTGTTTGCGTCCGGTGATGTCAGTCAGTACGTTCAGGGAGGCGGGAGCGCCATCGAACTCGATATTGCACCCGCGGATGATGACGGTCAGGCGCCCCCCGGACCTGATGAGGATCTCGGCCTCGTACGGTTCGACCTCTTCGCCTGCTTTGCGCTTGGCGATGGCGGACACGATATGATCCCGGTATTCCGGTGCAATGAACCTGCTGATCGGCTGGTTGAGCAGCTCGTCCAGCGAGTAGCCGGTGATCTTCCGGGCCACCCGGTTCACGTACAGGATAATGCCTTCGCGGTGGACAAGGATGAGATCGGGGACATTCTCCAGCAGCGTGCGGAATTTTCTCTCGCTCTCTTCACGAGCTGCCTCGGAGGTCTTCCTCTCCGTGATATCCCGGAGCACTTCGATGGCGCCGGCCCGCTGCCCCGAACTGTCGTACAGGGGCGAGGCGGTACCCCAGAGGTAGGCTCCTTTGCCACCGAGAACTCCGGCAACGAACGTCTCCGATGTGATGCGATCCCCGTCGCGATGGATGTAATCATAACGCTTTTCGATCTCGGGATTCTCTTCCAGAACAAGATCGATAAGGATTGGCCTGCGTTCACCGTAAAAAGGAAGGCTGTATTCGTGATCTCCTTTTCCCAGCATGACGGATGAAGGGACACCGGTGAGGTGTTCCATTGCATTGTTCCAGGCAATAACCACGCCACCGGGATCGATCGCCAGGACGGGATCCGGGAGAAGGGCAAGGACATCGGCAAGCCGCTTCTGGGACTCCTGCACCTCCTTCTCCGCACGCATGCGGTCGTGGAGGTTTTCCCAGAACCGGAGGGCGCGCCGGGAGATATTCGGGAGGTCCTCGAATACCGTTGCCGATTTCACGATATAATCCACGGCCCCGGACTTCATGATCTCCACGGCCAGGTGCTCGTCGCCGAACCCGGTCATCACGATCAGGGGCGTTGTCACGTTACCGTCAACGCGGGACAGGATATCTATTCCCCTCCCGTCCGGCAGGTTCCAGTCGGAGACTATCAGGTCCGGGGGATCCTGTTCTGCGATCTCACGTGCCTGGCGGATGCTGCCCGCAACCGAGACCTGGAACGGTTCCGGATCATCGCGGAACGCCCGGAGGATGAGATCAACGTGGTCGCGGTTGTCCTCGATGATCAGCACGTGGGATTTCGCTGCCGGTGTTGTGGAGGGGGCTGGAGATGCCGTACCCGCATGCCCCCGCAGTCAGTCCCGTATCGGTTTTGCATTCCAGCCCAGCCAGTAGAACCCGAGGTCCTTCATGAGGCGGGTGAACGTCTTGAAATCCAGGGGTTTGACAATGTAACTGTTGGCATGGAAGTCGTAAGACTGGAGGATATCGTTTTCCGCCTCTGAACTGGTGAGGACCACCACCGGGATACGGAGGAGTTCCGGCGTTGTCTTGATGGTTTTGAGCACATCGAGACCGTCGACGCGGGGCAGTCGCAGGTCGAGAAGCACGAGATTGGGCCGGGGATTCTTCGCGGTATCGGCATACGCACCCCGGTTGAACAGGTAGTCGAGGGCCTTCTCGCCATCAGAGACATGGTGGATCGTGTTTGCCACCTGGTGATCACGCATGCCACGGATGACCAGCTCGGCATGATCCTCATTGTCCTCGACGAGCAGGATATGAAGGGGCTCTCCGGTCAGTTCAGTCATGGTTCTTCTCTTTTATTTAACGGTTATTATTGTTATCGGTGGTACCAGGACCTGCCGGCTGCAGTGTGAACCGGATCGTGGTCCCTTTCCCGGGGCCCTCCGACTCCGCCCAGATCCTCCCGCCATGGGCCTCGATGATGCGTTTCACAAGGGCGAGCCCGATTCCCGTTCCCTCGGTAGTCGCATCAAGTTTCTCGAACAGGTTGAAGATACGGTCGAGATAGCGGGGATCGATACCCATCCCATTGTCCTTCACAAAGAAGACCAGCTCGCCGTCTTTTGTTTCGCATCCGATCCGGATGACCGCATCGGTCCGGCTTCCCCGGTACTTGATGCTGTTCTCGATAAGATTCACGAGCACCTGCCGGATCCGGGCACGGTCTGCATTCACAATCGGAAAGGCGGGATCGATCTCAACGCGGATCCGGTAATCGGCCAGGGGTCCTGAAAAGAGGTTCACCACTTCGTGCACGATGGCGTCAAACCTGACGGGTTCAGGTGTGTTGATACCCTTCCCCGCCCGGGACAACTTCAGGAGATCCGAAAGCAGGGCATCCAGGTTCTTTACGGCCGATATGATCCGCCGCACGTGATATTTCAGTTCAGCGGTATCTTCCCGTTCAGCTTCCGCCTCGATCAGCCCGGCAAATCCCTGGATCGTGACGAGCGGGCTCCGGAGTTCATGCGAGACCGTGTAGGTGAACCGTGCCAGCTCCGCATTCTTCTGCTCAAGCTCCCGTATCACCACCTCCCGCTGGAGCTGGGCCGCCTTCCGTTCGGCAATCTCGTTCTCTAGCTGGAGCACCTTCTTCTCCAGCTTGCGGAAGAGGACCTCGTTATACTGGCGCAGCACCTCCATCTCGTCTCCCAGGGGGTGCACCGGGGATATACTGCGGTCCCTTGCCAGAGATTCGTTCAGGACCTCCTTCACTACTCCTATAAGGACTTCCGGTTTCTGGGGTTTGATAACGAACCGCTCCGCCCCCAGGCTCATGGCAAACTTCTCGTCCTTGGGATCAGTATACGTTGCCGTGTAGAAGACAAACGGGATCACCTGAAGCCGGGGGTCTTTCTTCCATTGCCGGCAGAGCTCGAACCCGTCCATCACCGGCATCAGGATGTCGGTGATGATCAGGTCAGGGGGGGTTTTTTGTGCCACAGTAAGGGCTTCAGCACCGTTATGTGCCGATGCCACCTCGTACCCGCTTCCTTTCAGGAGAGATTCCAGCAGGTAGAGGTTGCCCGGGTTGTCATCGGCAATGAGAACGAGCGTCATCCGCTGCCATCCGGGCCGGGACCGCCGGGCAGGTACCGGGCGATCTGCCCGGAAAAGGTCTTCGGGTTGATCGGCTTCTCGATGTAACCGGTACAGCCGGCCTCCAGTGCTTTTTCCCGGTCTCCTGCCATTGCATAGGACGTGAGCGCTACGATGGGGGTAACACCGGCTCCCGGAATCTGCCTCAGTCTGCGTGCTGTCGTGTACCCGTCCATCACCGGCAGCTGGATATCGAGCAGGATCAGGTCGGGTCGTTCCGAAGAGGCCCGATCGATGCCTTCGTACCCGTCGCGAGCCCGGATAACCTCGTAGCCTTCTGCGCCCAGAATAAAACCGACCAGGTAGAAGTTCTGGTCATTGTCCTCGATATAGAGAATCTTTTTCTTCATGATGCACCCCGTTCTCTCATTATCGTAAACCGGAACGTGCTTCCCTGCCCCGGTACACTGTCCACATCGATCGTTCCCCCCATGAGGGTGACGAGCCGTTTCGAGATGGAAAGGCCGAGCCCGGTCCCCTCGTACTGGCGTGTCAGCCCGGTCTCGATCTGGGTGAACGGCCGGAACAGTTTTTCCAGGTCCTCCCGCGTGATCCCGATCCCCGTGTCGGCAACGCTGATCCGGACCATGTCTCCTTCAACCGAACAGGTGATCCGAACGCTCCCCCTCTCGGTGAACTTGATGGCGTTGCTGAGGAGGTTGAGGAGGACCTGTTCGACCCTGCGGCTGTCCGCGGTGACCGTCCCCACACCCGGGGCGACATCGCAGTCAAGGACGAGATGCTTTGCCTCCGCCAGGGGGCGGACGGTACGGACGACCTTGTCGAGCACCGGACGTATCTCGAAGGGTTCGATAGCGATCTTCAGCTGCCCCGCTTCGATCTTCGAGAGATCGAGCACATCGTTGATCAGGGCAAGCAGGTGTTCGGCGCTGTCTGCGACCATCCCCAGCTGCTTCTTCTGCTCCTCGTTCAGGGGCCCCGCCATTTCCTGGAGGAGGATTCCCGAGAACCCGATGATGGAGTTGAGCGGCGTACGCAGCTCGTGCGACATCGTTGCAAGGAACGCGGACTTGAGACGATCAGCCGATTCCGCGGCCTCTTTTGCCTGGGCGAGTTCACGGGTGCGTTCGGCAACGAGATCCTCCAGGTGGTCGCGGTAGGCCTCCAGTTCGGCGAGCGCCTGCTTCCTCCCCACCTCTTCCGTGCGGATCTTCTCCACCATTGTCTTGAACGAACGTGCAAGGCTCCCGATCTCCCCGGCCCCTTCGGTTTCGATGGTCTGGTTCAGGTCACCGGTCTCGCCGATCTTCCGGCTCACCTCGGTAAGGCTGGTTAACGGCCGGATCACGGTAAAGTTCAGGGCAGCAAGTGTAATCACACTGAGGAGGACGAGGGCCAGCAGCACGAACAGAAGGATCCGGACAATCGAGTCATTGATCTGCTGCTCTATGGTACTGAACGGGATGAAGGTCCCGATCTTCCAGCCCAGTGCCGGGGAGGTGTAATACATCAGGTACGTCCCATCCAGGACCAGCACTCCCTCTTTGGAAGAGAGGAATGAGGAGGTCCGGTCTTCGAGGATCTCGCTGATATTATGAGAGAGGACGTCGGAATTGCTGCCGGCGAGGATGATCCCTGACTTATCGGTGAGTATCATCTCCCCGCCATTGATACTGCCGACCGTAGTGATATACCGGGTCAGGTTCACCAGCGTGATATCGGCCCCCACGACCCCGATCATCGTCCCGTTCTGGTCGAAGACGGGGGTCACGATCCCGATATTCACGTCGTCCGTTGTTACGGATTTGTAAGGGTCGGTCACGGAGACCTGTCCCGGGTGGGCTTTGGCAAGGACGTACCAGGGTCGGTCACGCGGATCGTATGCGGTAGGCCGGGCCCTCGGGTAGGACCTGACGAATGCCCCGTTCTCCCGGCCCAGGTATACCGAACTGACATACGGGTGGGCGGTCTGGTAATCTTTCAGGATGTCGATGATCCGTTGTTCCCGGTCGCTGATCGAATACCGGAAGGTATCTTCCGAGGCATTCAGGAAACTGGTAAACCCGGCATCGTCGCGGGTCTGGAGGTTGTCGTTCAGCGAGAGCGTAAGCACATCGTATTGCGCCTCACCGACAAAATTGGAGAGGGCAAAATCGATGTGCCTGAGCTGGCCGATGGCATCTCCCGAGAGGGTATCAAGGTTCTGCTTGTGCAGGGTCGCAGGCAGTACGCCACCTATCAGGACAAGCACCAGTGCTGCGATGCACAGGTACAGGATCAGAACCCGGGACTGGAGTTTCATTACTATGGGGGGAATACTATCACAAGTATTATAATGATTTCTGATGTACGACCGGATATGCGGGCGCGGGTACTACCAGCGGTTACTTCACGTCAATAAACCGATACGCCGTCCGGGGTACCGTCATCTCGAACCGGGCGCCCTTCCCCGGCTCACCGCACTCTTTGATCGTGATACCGGTGATGTCGAGGATCTCCCGTGCAAGGGTCAGGCCAAACCCGGTATTCTTCCCATAGCCCCGGTCGAATATCTTCTCTTTCTCACCAGCAGGGACACCATCACCGTCGTCTTCGCACACCACGACCTGCCTGCCCCCGCATTCCTCTTGAGAGAACCGGATGGTCGTGATCGATCCCCCGTGCCGCACGGCATTCTCCAAAAGATTGTAAAATACCTTAATGAGGAGAGGATCGGCAAACACTTCTGTGCCTTTGGTGAGATCGTTTTTCACCGTCACCCGTTCCGGTGAAACCTGCTTTGCCGCGGTGTCCGCGAGGGTGAAGCAGTCCTGCCAGAGCGGAGCCTGAACGCCGATCTGATCGTATTCTTTGGTGAAACGGATCATCGTGGCAATCCGGGTACTGGCATCCGCGATCTTCGCAAACAGCTTTTCGGTATCGGGATTATGGATCTCTTCCTGTAACAACCCGAGGAAACCGTTCACGATCAGGAGCTGGTTGTTGATATCGTGCCGGGTGATGCCCGAGAGGAGACTGAGTTTCTTATTGGACAATCGCAGTGCGTCCTCTGCCCGTTTGCGCTCGGTGACGTCAACCAGCGTGCCATAGGTCTGCCGGAATGAGCCATCCGAATTACGCCCGACCCTCCCGGTATAGATGACAACAACCTCTCCTTTGTCCTTTTTCTTCATCCGGAACTCCACGTTGTTGACTGCACCGGTCTCCCTGAACTTTTTATAAACATCCCGGATCATCTCCCGGTCTTCGGGTACGATGAAGTCCAGAAACAAGCTCCCGATCACTTCCCCGCGGGAGTAGCCAAACGTCTCCAGCCACCGGGGACTCACTTCAAGGACCCTTCCATCTCCATCCAGAGACTGGTAGGGGAGCGGGATCTCACTGAAGAGGCGCCAGAACCGCTCTTCGCTCTCCCTGATTGCGGCTTCCGCCTCTTTCTGCCGGGTGATATCGCTTACCGTGATTCGGACCGACGGGTGTTTCTCGTTCTCATGTACCCGGATACAGTCCAGCCTGACGGGGAATGCAGATCCGTTGCTGTGCATGAGTTCAAGATCGAAGATTTCCTTCTCACCGGTCCTGAGCACGCTCGTAAAATGCCGGTCCCAGGCATCGTGGTCTTTGGGCATGATAAATTTCCGGAACCGGGCCTGGATGAGCCTGCGGCGCAGGATACCAAGAAGGAGGGCCCCGGTCAGGTTCACCTCTTCTATCAGCGCCTTGTCGCTGAGCGTAAGATAACCGACCGGGGCAAAATCATAGAGGTCAAGGTACTTGTCCCGCGATTCCTCGAGTGCAATGTGCGCCCGGCGGAGTTCTTCTGCCTGCATCTCGAGCTCGATCTGGTGGACCTGCAGCTCGTGGATCAGTTCCTCTGCGGTCTGATTCGGGGGGATGGGGGCGCTCTTTTTTACACGAGCGAGCTGCTCCTCGGCATAATCCCGCAGCGAATATCCAAAGCGGGGAACATCCGGGCCCTTCTCTTCTGGTTTCTTCCTTTTCGGAGACATCTAGACCCCCTTGCCGGCCCTCCTTCCGGTTTTTCCGTCCGCTCCCGCCCGTTCCGGGACCGTACACTCTTCCATGGCAAGCAGGATGTGCTGCGTGGCACCTGCACCTGCAATACCGGGGATCCGGCGGGCATTCAGCAGCAGGGACTTCTTTCCGATGCCGGGGAAATCATGTTCGACTGTGAAATTCTCAAACGCCATGTCCTTCGGGAGCACTTTCTCCAACAGTTCATGGAGTTTTGGGATGTCCCACTGCCGGTTACCCAGGGCAAAGAGCACCCGCCCCTCAGTCTCTTCCGGCGTCACCTTAAACATCCGGTAGAAGGCCCGGCTCGCGGAGACCACCTCAAAGGTACCGTTGAGGACAATGAGCGGTTCCCGCACGGTGTCAACAATGCTCTGTGCATAATCGCGGGCGGATTGTGCCTCTGCCTCGACCGTTTTGAGGGAGGTGATGTCGGTGAATGTCAGTACCACGCCATCGATGACGTTCTCCTGCGTGCGGTAGGGCAGGATGCGGACCAGGAACCACTCGTGGTTTACCGTCTGCACCTGCCGCTCCCGGGGAATGAGCGAGTCAAGCACGGCAGCGGCATCGGCGATCAGGTCCGTATCCCCTGCGAGCGACCGTATGTCGGCAAGCGGCCGTCCCGTGTCCGCTGCCGCAAGACGGAACACCCGGGTGGCATCGCGGGTGAACCGGCGGATGGCGAGGCAGTCGTCCAAAAATACCGTCCCGACATTGACGTTCTCGAGCAGGTTCTTCATGTCGTTCTGGATGTCGGTGAGCTGCTCGATCTTTGCCTGCAGCTCCGCATTCACGGTCACGATCTCCTCGTTGACCGACTGGAGTTCCTCTTTGGAGGTCTCAAGTTCCTCGTTCGTTGACTGGAGCTCTTCGTTTGTTGACTGGAGCTCCTCGTTTGCGGACTTGAGTTCCTCGTTTGCCGCCTGCATTTCCTCGATCGTTGCCTGCAGGTTCTCTTTGGTGTACGCAAGCGCCAGCTCCAGTTCCTCCACGCGTTTTACTTCACTTTTTGCGGTACCGCGCTTCGACCGCCTGCGCTGTTCGGCCGGGGGATTGGGGGAGTCCTGGAAACTGATGAGCAGCAGGTCCCGCGCTGCATCCAGGTCGGGGAGCGGCCGGACCGCCAGGTCAACCCTGTGCATGCCGCTGTTGGTTCTGACCTGCAGGTCTTTGATGATGAACGGTTTCTTCTGGGCCGCAGCGTTCTGGATGGCAAGGCGTAAATCCAGCTGGAGTCCCTCGCGGGCCATGGCGATAATACTGGTACTGGGCTGTCCCTGTGCCGGCTGGAGATACTTCCCGGTATCGCCGTGTACATAGAGGATATTCCCCGCCTCATCGGTGATGACCGAGGGAGGTGCAAAGGACTGGAGGAGCACGCGCCGGGTGAGTTCGGCAAAATTTACCGTTCCTTTCCGGGCAGCCGCCTCGATTGGTTCCTTTGCAGGGCGTTCACCTGCCCACGGGAATCGCTGGGCAACCAGCGTCCGGGTTGACACGGATGAGGCTTTGACGGAGAAGATCCTCCACTTTTTATCCAGCGGGGAGAAGAGATCGACGAAGTTCCCGATGCCTTCGGAGGGGCTCAGGAAGAGTATTCCCTCCGGATTGAGCGCGTAATGAAATGCCGGAATGATTCGGCTCTGGAGTTCGGGTTCGAGATAGATCATGAGGTTCCGGCAACTGATCAGGTCCATTTTCGTGAACGGCGGATCCTTGATCACATTCTGGATGGCAAAGACCACCGTCTCCCGGATCTCCTTCTTGATCCGGAAGCCTGTCTCCTCCTTGGTAAAGAACCGGCGGAGCCGTTCGGCCGGCACATCGAGGGCGATATTGGTCGAGTACAGGCCCGCCCGGGCGATCGTGATCGCATCGTCATCGATATCTGTTGCATAGATCTGGAGCCGGAACTCCGAACGTGTCTCATCCATGAACTCGCGGAAGAGCATGGCAAGCGAGTAGGCTTCTTCACCGGATGCACAGCCCGGTACCCAGATCCGGAAGATGTAATTCTCCGGTTTATCTGCAAACAGCCGGGGCAGTACTTTCATCCGGAGCGCTTCGAACGCATCAGGATCCCGGAAAAAGCTGGTTACGTTGATGAGCAGTTCCTTGAACAGGATGTGGACTTCGGCCGGGTGCTCCAGGAGATACCGGGCATACGCGTCTATATCCGCAATGTTATGCCCTGCCATCCGCCGCTCTATCCGGCGCCGGATCGTGCTCTGCTTGTACAGGGAGAAGTCGTTGCCGGTCTTTGACCGCAGGAGCATCGTGATGCGCCGGATGGCACTTGATTCCGCGGGTACCGGCGGGACCGGGGGGAGACCGGTATCCGCGATGGTCCGGACGTACGCGATGAGCTGTCCGGGAATCTTGTCGACCGGCAGCACGTAGGTGGCAAGGCCGCTCTGGACGGCGCTCGTCGGCATGCCGTCGTATTTTGCGGTTGCGGGCTCCTGCACAAAGGATACCCCGCCCGCTCCGTGGATTGCCCGGAGCCCGAGCGTACCGTCCGATCCGCTGCCCGAGAGGATGATGCAGATCGCCCGTTCGCCCAGATCCTCGGCAAGCGACCGGAAGAACGAATCGATGGGAAGCCGCATTCCCCGGGCCTGTTCGGGGACGCTCAGGTTGAGCACGCCGTGGAAGATCGCCATATCCTTGCCCGGCGGGATGATATAGACATGGTCGGGCCGGATTGTTGTCTGGTCCTCTGCCTCGTGAACCGGCATCGCGGTGTTCCGCTGGAGGATATCCGAGAGCATGCTTGCGTGGCCCGGGTCAAGGTGGGGAACGAGCACGAATGCCATGCCGCAATCGGCCGGCAATGATTTGAAGAAGAGTTCGAACGCTTCCAGCCCTCCGGCAGAGGCGCCGATCCCGATGATGGGAAAAACAGGGTCGGGAACCACAGTCGTTTCCGGGCCGGGACCTGATGTCCTGATACCTTTTTTTGCGTTCTTTCCGGTTTTTATCCCGGTTGTATCCTTCCTCCTCATGTTTCACCGCCTTCTTTTTCTTCCACTCATGGACTTCATCCTGCAAAATCTTTACTTCGCCTCTTCCGTTCCCGGGTCATGTGCCGGTTCACCCGGTAGCGTGAACCGGAAGGTTGTCCCCTTATTCGGCCCCTCCGACTCTGCCCAGATCTTCCCCCCGTGAATCTCGATGATCCGCCTGACGATGGACAGGCCGATACCGGTCCCCGGTACCGCGGGATCCAGTTTCTCGAAGAGGTTGAAGATCCGATCGAGGTACCGCGGTTCGATCCCGATGCCGTTGTCCTGGACAAAAAAGACCGGCGTCGCCGTACCGGTATCAACCCCGATACGGATGCAGGGAGTTTTCTGGTTCCCGAAGAACTTGATGGCATTCTCGATGAGATTGATCAGCACCTCGCGAATCCGTATATGATCGACGAACACAACTGGAAAATCAGGGGCAATCTCGACGGCAACACCGCGTTCGGCCAGCGGCACTTCGAGCAGATCCATGGCTTCCCGTACAATCATGCCGAAGGGTACCTTTTTCGGGGAATTGACGATACGGCCGATCCGGGAGAGCTCGAGCACATCGTTTAAGAGTGCCTGCATGGTGTCGGCGGCTTTACTGATACGGCTGACATCCTGCCTCAGCTGATCCGGATCGCCGCTCCGTGCATCGTCCTCAAGCAGCCCGACAAATCCCTTGATGGTGATGAGCGGGCTCTTCAGGTCGTGCGATACGGTATACGTGAACCGTTCGAGTTCGGTATTTTTCTGTTCGAGGTCGCGGATCAGGACTTCGCGCTGTTCTTCTGCCATCTTCCGTTTCGAGATGTCGCGGAAGACGATGAGATCGGCGGGCTGCCCGTACCACTGGATCTTCGCCGAACTCAGTTCGATGGGGATATCCTTCCCGTCCTTACCGACAATGATCGTCTCGTACTGGCTCGGGGCGGGTTCACCTGCCATCCGTTTCCGGAACCGTTCCTCGATCACGCGTTCGAACTCATCGGGGCGTACGATCTGCCGGATACTCGTGTGGACCAGTTCATCGATGCTGTACCCGGTGATTTCCGCGGTGCGCCGGTTGGCGAAGACATGCATGCCTTCAGCATTACCGATGAGGAACCCGTCATTGGCATTCTCGGCCAGGGAGCGGAATGCCTCTTCGCTCTCCCGCAGTGCAGATTCCGCCGCCACCTGGGCCGTGATGTCGATGATCGATCCTTCCGCAACCTCCCGTTCATAGTTGAACCGGGCGGAGAACTGCGTCCAGAATATCTCCCCGGTGGCATGGTTCCGGAGTCTCAGGATATGGTTCTCGATATGTCCCTCCTCCCGCAGGATCCGGCCCACTACAATGCGATCCTCCGGGTCTGCATAGAGATGAAGTATATCCGAACCGATCGCCTCTTTCACTGATGAAAAACCCGCAAGAGCGGCATACCGTTCGTTGCAGGTAACCACCGTTGCATTCTTGAAACTCGTTTCAAAAAGCCCCACCTGCGCGTAGGTATACAGGTTCCGGTATTTCCGCTCGCTCTCTTTGAGCGCCTCCTGAGTCTTTGCGAGTTCCTCGTAATTCGCCCGTAGTTCCTCTTCTGTAGCGGTGATCTCTTCGAACGCTGCTTCGAGATCCATGGACTTTCGCTGGAGCGCGTCGTCTGCCCGGCGCTTCCGTATTTGCGCCCAGACCCCCTGCATGAGCAGCGAGAGCTGGTTGCTGTCATCCTGGTTGTAATCCGTGTCCTTGTTGGCAACAACGCTCACCATCACGATCCGGTCCCCTTCCATGATCGGGACCGACACAAACCGGCGGATTGGCTCATGCCACCCGGCAGGCTCATTCATTCCTTCTGAGGGAAAAGAACAATCGTTCATGATGACCGGGACCCGTTTCCGGACAGCATCCGCCCAGACACCGGCCCGTGCAACGGGCACATGGGGGGCGAGGGGAGAAACCGGGCGTTCCTGCATCGCGGACTTCGACCATGCCGAAAGATCAAAGACCGATTCATCGGCCGATAACAAACCGGTAAACGCGATCGGGCTTGCGGTGAGCCGGCACGCTGCATCAAGGACAAAATCGAATAACTCCTGTTCCGTGGCCGTCTCCATGGCAGAGAGGCGGATCAGGGTTTCCATGCGCATCCGGTTCTGCTCCTCCTCCTCACGGCGGGACGTCTCGGCAGCATACAGGCTGAGATAATAATATTTCTGCCGGCGTTGCCAGACCAGACCGAGGATGATAAATACCCCGGCAAGGATTCCGGCGACCAGAATGGTGATGAAGAGCGCCCGGGTTTTCCAGGCAGCATACGCTTCCTCGGTATCGATCTTTGCCACCATAAACCATGACGAACCAGGTACAGGTTCGAGCACAGAGATCACATCAGCCCCCCGGTAATCCCTGCCTTCGAAAGCCCCGGTCATTCCCGTCACGGCCATAACCGCAGGAAGATCCTTCTGCGACAGGGGGATCGTCAGGTTCAGGGCAGTATTGTTCCGGTGACGGAGTTCGTTCAGGAAGAGGACGTTATCGCCTTCCCGTTTCACAAGGAGGGTCTCGGCAGTCTGGCTTGGCACCGGCCATGACTGGACGAGCGGATAGAGAGCCTCACCGGGATCGATCGCGAGGAGGACCGCACCAACAACCGGTTCTTGTCCATTCTTATCCAAAACAAGAGGGGCTATTGCATACATCATCGGCGACTGGTTGCCCGGCCCGCTGATGAGGTCGGTAAGATGTGCTGTCCGGGTGGCAAGCGATTCATCGATGGCCGAATTCAGCTGGAGGGGAATCTCGGTTTCTGTGGGATCGAGACTTAACCGGACCTTCTTATCCGGATCGATCAGTATCACGTTACGGTATCGGTAGGACGTATTGATCTGGTTAAAAAGGAGCATGAGAGTCTGCCTGCCTGCAGGATCGGACAGGGAAAAATACGTATCCACCCGATCGGCAAGCATCCGGTTCTGGACAAGGACCTCGGCATCGCCAAGCCGTTCGTTCCTCCATGCAGCGATCTGCCCTGCCTTCAGCAGGGTAATCGATGAAAGCTCATCGGTCACGCTGTCCTTGATCTGGCGTTCCTGGTACTGGTAATAAAAAGTCCCTGCTATGATGATGGCAAGCATAACAAAGACGATGACAAGAGCGGCACCGCGGGGTATGTGGTCCGGTGGCTCACCCGCGGGAGACATAGCGTTGAATTATCTCACGAAATTAATAAATATTACTGGAAAAATTGTCTTCCGGACGTAAGATCATAATCCGGGGGAGTGGAGTGATCTCTGGCACCGATCAGGCCTGTCGCTTGTAGCGCCACCCCCCCTTCGGCACAACAATCTCGAACCGGGCTCCCTTTCCCGGCTCACCGTTCTCGGCAATCGTGATGCCGGTGATCGCCAGGATCTCCCGCGACAGGAAGAGCCCGAGGCCGGTGTGCTTGCCGAACCCCCGGGTAAACAGACGTTCCTTATCCTCCGCAGCAATGCCGGTCCCGTCATCCTCGACAACAATCACCATACCCGTTCCCGATTCAAGCTTGGAAATCCGGATGCGGGTCATGTCCGGCCCGCCGTACCGGAGAGCATTATCGATGAGATTATAGAACACCCGCTCGAAGAGGGGATCCGCATATACCTCGAGATCGCTCACCCGGAGATCGACGTTCACATCCCTCATGGGCAGGAGCGTTATCGCCTGCGATACGCAGGATGCGACCGGCTGCCAGACCGGTGCCGTAACCCCAAGATCCTCGTATTCTTTGGTGAAGGCAATCTGGCGTTCGATTGCACGTGCAGCCCGTTCGATTTTGAGGAGGTGCTCGGAGGTCTGCGATGGATCCCCGTGGTTCTCTTTCGACAACTCGATGTGTGCCAGAATGGAGAAGAGCTGGTTGTTGATGTCGTGGCGGGTGATACTGGAAAGCAGGTTCAGTTTCCGGTTCGCCTGCCGCAGGGCGTCTTCCGACCGCTCAAGATCGTTCACGTCCTGGATGATGGAGTGGAGCAGGCGCCGGTCTCCAAGGACAATGGGTGCGCTGAAGACCTGGACGGCGCGGATCTCACCGGTCTTCTTCCGGTGCCGGAACCGGAATACCGCACCGCTGCTGCTCTCGGCACGGCCCATCTCCCTGCGGACCGTGTCCGCATCGGCGGTATTGATCTCGGTAATCGGCAGGCCGTTCAACTCCTGCCGCGTGTAGCCATAATAGCGGCAGGCCGCGTTGTTGGCATCGACGATGCTGCCGGACTTCGGATCGATAATGAGCATGACGGCATTGTTGATCTCGAACAGGTCGCGGTACCGTTTCTCGCTCTCCTTGAGCGCTTCCTCGGCCCGGTGACGCTCGGAGACATTCTCAAAGACCGCAACGAAAAATCCTTTCTCCGGCGAGAAGACCGATACCCGCATCCACATTTTTAACGGAATGAAATCGATCTCGAAACTCTCCGGCAGTCCGGTAGAGGCCACGCGACCATAGGTTTCGAACAGGCCGGGATGGAATCTGCGGATGTCCGGCAGGACCTCCATCACCCTCTTTCCCCGGATCCCTGAGAGTCCGGTGAGCCGCTCAAATGCAGTATTCACATCAAGGTATACCCAGTCCAGGGGTTCGCCTGTTGCAGAATAGACCATCCGGCAGTACGCCAGACCTTCCAGCATGTTGTTAAAAAGGGACCGGTATTTCCGTTCGCTCTTCTGGAGGGCAATCCTGTCTTCCGAGAGATGTTCCGAGAGGGAGGCTACAACTGCCGCGATACCGGCAAAGATAAAGAATCTCAGCCATGCACCGATGACGACATCGAACTCTCCCCCCATAAAAAAATAGACGAGCCATACATAGGCGATGGCCAGGATCATGGCAAGCAGGAAACCACGGTACCGGTAATGGTAGGCAACGAGGATGATCGGGAAGTAAAAGAGGTGCATGAAGATGGTTGTTATTCCCTGTGACAGGCAATAGATGGTAACCAGCAGGGCCGCTCCGCTGCTCGCCGCGATGAGCGCCTGCCAGACATGCTCCGGAAGGGAGATGCCATCATCTGTTCCGTACGGAATACCGGTCATGCAAGACGTCCCTGATGCGGTTCAGACCCGGTTCTGGGATCATTCCCCGGGAATCGTGCAAATCCGCAATTCTCCCCCAGACACGATATGCTTGTGTAGAATTTGCGGGTTATAATACTATTTCATGAAAACAATATCTCCAACCCTATTCCCATCCTTTCACCTTGTACTGCCCGATCCTGATGCGGATGGCGCCAAGGCTAACAAGGGGAACAACCCATACTTTCCTGAAGTGCCATGCCCGAAGTGCAGGATTGCCGGCAGTGTGGAAAATGCTGCGAGAAGTGGGGGTGGGACCAGAAGGGGATTGTGGAAGATCTCCTTCCCTGGATCACGAAGCGCCGCACCGACATCCTCCGGCATGTCGGCATCACGTTCGCAGACGGGAGGCGTTCGACCGCCCTGCACATCTCATGCTCCGATCTTTCCCGGGTCACCCGTATCGCGTACTGGGTCGACCCGCAGGGCCGGAACCTGACGCACTGCCCGTTCTTCGATCGCAGGTCGGACGGGAAGGTCTACTGCCGGATCCACGACGCCAAACCAGCCGTCTGTATCGGCTTCACACCCTGGAACGAAGGGATCCGCGACTATGCCCTGAACTGCCCGGCCTGCCGGGACAGTATACCATGACCAGAGTGCTTTTTTTTAATGAAACATTATTATTTCCCGCGATAAACCGGCCCTCTGCCAAAGGATTGATTCGTCCCGGCATCGATAACCAGACAGAGGCAGAACGAGACTATGGCAGAGATGAGAAAAATACTCCTCGACTCGCTCCGGGTGCCCCCGAAAAAAAAGATCGATCTTCGGAGGGATTACGATCCCGGGTGTGTCGGCCAGTTCATGTCCAAGGAGGAAGCTGAAGAGACCACCGCGGCAGGAATCGAGCTCCTCTCCCAGCAGCAGGATAAACTCTATGCCCAGAATACCTATGGCCTGCTGGTGATCCTGCAGGCCATGGACGCCGCCGGCAAGGACAGTACCATCAAGCACGTCATGTCGGGCGTGAACCCGCAGGGGGTGGTGGTGACGAGTTTCAAGGTGCCAAGCGTTGAGGAACTCGATCACGACTACCTCTGGCGGAGCTGTGCGGCCCTCCCCAACCGGGGGAATATCGGGATCTTCAACCGGTCCTATTACGAGGAGGTGCTGGTGGTCCGGGTCCACCCGGAATATCTCGAACGGCAGCAGCTCCCCCCGGTCCTGAATGACAGGAACATCTGGAACCGCCGGTACCGGGAGATCAATAACTTCGAACAGTACCTTGTCGACAACGGCATCGTGGTCCTCAAGCTCTTCCTGAACATCTCAAAAGAAGAGCAGAAACGGCGGTTCCTCAAACGGGTGGAAGAACCGGACAAGAGCTGGAAGTTCTCCGCAGCGGACATCCGCGAGCGGGCCTGCTGGGACGCGTACATGGACGCGTACGAGGAGATGTTCAACAACACGAGTACGCCCCACGCCCCCTGGTACATCATCCCCGCAGATCACAAATGGTTTGCCCGGCTCGCGGTCGTCTCCGCCATCTACGAGACCCTCGATCGCCTCCACCTGGCCTACCCGAAGGTCACCCGGGAACAACAGGAGGCCCTGCTCCAGGCAAAGGCAGAGATGGAAAACGAACCCAAGGGCGCGGTCAGTAAAAAGCCTGCCCCGAAACGAACGTGCCGGAAGCGATCCTGATCTGCCGGCACCCCGGGTGGATCTCTTCGTGACCGCAGGCATACCGGTCAGCGGTTGAGGAGCCAGAGGGTGCCTGTCAGGACAGATGCAAAGGAAGTCCAGCAGAGGTACGGGACGAAGAGCCAGCCTGCGGAGAGATTGATCCTTCGAAAGGCGAGCGTCGTTGCCACTATGAAGAATAAGAGGATCAGGACTTCGATGAATGCCACTGCGATCAGGTGCATGCCAAAGAAGAGGACGGACCAGCCAAGGTTCAGGCCGAGCTGGACCGAGAACAACGCAACTGCCTGCTGCACCGGCCGGCTGCCCGTGCCGTTCCTGATGACAAGCCAGAGCGAGATCCCCATCAGGATATAGAGGATCGTCCAGACCGGGCCGAAGATCCATGCAGGCGGGTTGAAGGAGGGTTTCTGGAGCCCGGCATACCAGCCGCCTACCTCCGGCATGGTGAAGAACGAACCGATACCACCCACGGTGAGGGGGATAACAATACAGAGGATCAGCAGTCCTGTCGACCGTACAGAGGGGAGATTCATGGGCGATCAGGTATCAAATTGTTCCGGGGGTGAGTGTCCCAGATGGACGGCACATTATGCCTCCTTCCGGGGGATCCTCCAGACACCTTTCGGGATCCGTATTTCGAACCGGGCACAAGTCCCTTCTACACCGCACTCTTCGATTGCCATGCCGGTGATGGAGAGGATCTCGCGTACCAGGAACAGACCGAGGCCGGCATTCTTTCCATAGCCCCGCTCAAAGATCTTCTTCTTCTCGGCCGGAGGGATCCCTCTCCCATTGTCCCCGTACACAAGGACCATGATACCCTCCCGCTCCTCGCATCCAAGCGTGATCTCCGTCACCCGCTCCCCGTGGGTGAGCGAGTTCTCAATCAGGTTAAACAGCGCCTTCTCAAGGAGCGGATCGGCAAATACCTCAAGCCCGTCGACATTGATATTCCGGGAGATTTTCAGGGAATCGAGGTGGGAGAGGGCGTACAGGAAGACCTGGTTCACGTTCTGCCAGCGGGGCGGGTGGATGCCCATGTCCTGGTAATTCTTTGCAAACTGGAGCGACCCCACGATCCGCTGGAGGAGGTCTGTCTGTTTTTCTGTGTAGGCCCGGATCTTTTCCTCGTTACGGCTGCTACCGGCCAGCTGGAGATAGGCCGACATAGCAAATATGGTGCTCTGGATGTCCTGGAAGATAATGGTATTGAGGAGCCCGAGCTTCTTACGGGCCTCGTCGAGCGCCTCTTCTGCCATCTTGCGTTCGGTAATGTCCCTGGCGATCGCAAGAACGCGCGGTTCTGTGGTCCCGTCGTCACGGACCGTGTCCATCCTGCGCAGCCTGACCTCAAGCGGGAACTCTTCGCCGTTTTTCTTCCTGCCGACCCACTCGAAGTCTGCCTTCCCCTCAATAAGGGCAGCCCGTATATAACCTATCGCCATATCGGGTGTATACCCCTCCCCGCTCATCTCCTGGGGCGATATGGAGACAACCTCCTCCCGGGACCGCCCGAAAACCCGGAGGACGTTGGAGTTCACATCGAGAATCCGGCCATCGGCGCCGTGGACATAGATCAGGTCGGGAGATCCCTCGTATACACCTTCAAGGTGCGCCTTGGCAATTCTCAGTTCCTGTTCGGCAAGAACACGGTCCGAGATATCGACAACAGAAGAGATGCTTCGGGACGTACCGGGGATCATTCCCACATTGTTGATACAGTGTTTCAGGATCCCCTGCCGGCCGATGAACCGGAATTCATAAACACGGGGTACCGTCCTGTCATTTTCACGACGATCGGCATGATATCCTTTCATGCGGGCGAGGTCTTCAGGCGCCACGAACTCCGTCCACTTATGCCTCCCTTCAAGTTCCTGGACGGTATACCCGGAGATCTGGGCGAACATTTCGTTGGCGCGAACGATTGTAGTATCCGCCTCGATGATGATCGAAGCTGCCCCGGTGGTCTCGAAGATCGCCCGGTAGAACATCTCGGACTCGCGAAGGGCCAGTTCGGACTTCCGCCGCTCTGAAATGTCGCGGCAAAGTGCAAGGATCCGGGGTTTATTCGCATACATCACAAGAGCCGCGTTGATCTCAACGGGTGTGATCATCCCCCCCGCATCGACATAATCCGTCTCGAAGTTCCGGAGCACGCCCTGTTCCTTGCACTGCATGAGTGCTCCCTCATTCCTATCCCGCTCGTACACGGCAATCCAGTCGCGGACATACCGCCCCAGGATATCGTTGATGTCCCGATGCCCCGAGAGCTCAACATACTTCTGGTTGGCATCTGTGACCCGCCCGTCGCCATCGATAATGACAAAACCGGTATCGGTCGTCTCGACCAGGGTCCGGTACCGCTGTTCGCTCTCCTGCAGGGCGGCCTCCGCCCGTTTCTGGGCCGTGATATCACGGAAGGCTACCTGGACGGCTATCTCGCTTTCCCAGAGGGTCGGGCCTGCCACGACTTCAACATCGAACGCCTCCCCGTTGAGCCGCAGGAACTTCTCGACAAGGGGCCGCTGCAGGGAGGTCAGCCCGTGGCCGGCCCGCCGGAGAGCAATCTGCACGAAATCCGGGTGGATGAACTGGAAGATCGACCGGCCGATGAACTCTCCGGGATCTTCGGCCCCGAAAAGACGGAGCGCTGTCCGGTTCAGGAAGACCACCCTGGTGTCCTTATGGATCACGATGCCGTCGAACGAGTTCTCGATCAGGCTCCGGTACTTCTCCTCGCTCTCCCGCAGCTCCCGCTCCTTTGCACTCAGCTCCTCGTAGTTCTGTCGCAGCTCTTCTTCGCTCGCGGAGAGCTGTTCATAGGCGGCCTGCAGATCTTCGTTGGCCCTCTGCAATTCAGCCATTTTCTGCTGGAGCTCGGGATAGTAACTCTTCCTGAGGGAGGATTCCCCAAGACCGATGATCCTGTTCCGCTGATCCTGCCAGTCGGGTACTTCGTCAGAGTGCTTCTTCATAGATCCCTTCGATGTCCCTGAGTGTTGGCTGGCAGGGGTTGGTAGCCATGCAGGGATCCCGGATGGCATTCTGCGCCAGCGCCGGGATGTCCTCGCGCGTGACACCGAGATCCCCAAGGGTTTGTGACATCCCGAGGCTTTCGCGCAGGGTTCTTATGCATGCGGCAATTCGTTCTTTCTTCTCACCAGAGCCCGCACTGATCCCATCAATGCCCAGGATACGCCCGATCTCATCGTACCGCTGCGGACATGCAGGGTAGTTGTAGGTTATCACATGCTCGAGCAGCAGGGCGTTGCATTCGCCATGCGGCAGGTCGAGGAATCCACCGAGGCTGTGCGCCATGGCGTGGGTTGCACCCAGGCTCGCGTTGGAAAAGGCCAGGCCGGCACAGAGACTGCCAAGCATCGTCTGGTACCGGTGTCCGGGATCCTCCGGTTCCTGGTATGCCGGGTACAGGTGGGTATTCATCAGCCGTATAGACTCGAGTGCATGGATATCGGTGACGGGAGAACTGGCGTTCGATACATACGCCTCGATACTGTGGGTGATTGCATCCATGCCGGTATGAGCCGTAAGATCCTGCGGAAGGGTAAGAAGTGGAACGGGATCTATCAGGGCGATATCCGGCACGATCTTCTTGCTGATGATAGCGATCTTCACCTTCCGCGTCCTGTCGCTGATGATGGCAAACTGCGAGACTTCCGCACCGGTACCCGCCGTTGTCGGGATACAGATCATAGGTGGCGGAGGCACCGGAATCCGGTCCACGCCCTCGCTGTCAAGGATGTCATTACCATTGGTGGCAACGATACCGATTCCCTTGGCACAATCGATCGGGCTGCCTCCTCCGATAGCAAGGATCGAATCGCAGCCGGACTCCGTGTACTGCCGCGCACCATCCATGATCTCGGCATTCCGGGGATTGGGGGATACCTTGTCATATACGGTATACTCGATCGATTCTTCTTCAAGCGTGGCGGTGATCTCCCCGAACCATTCCATACGCATGATCGGGGCGCTGGTGACAATGAGGATTCGTCGCGCCAAAAGGTTCCGCGCATATCTCCCGGCGAGGAGACGTGCATCGGTGCCTATGACGAATTCGGGTGCGACAAATTTTCTGAGTTCGCAGGTTTCTCCGATCATCCCGACCCCACCATTACTACAAGTCTAAACACGGTATCATTATACTTGAAGTTTTTTACCATCTCCGTCCCGGGACGGATCCATACGGAGGAGACCTGCAAGGCGCTTCCCAAAGCATCGTAATGAATCCGGTGAGATACCACGTACGAATGGGTACCCTTAATCCCTTTCACTGCATACAATTGGGTAACGGGAGGGAAAATTACTGCCACCAGCTTCCCTTCCATCTGAATAAACGCCTCCAGGCCGGGATTGGGCACGCCGTGAAAGCAACTGTTCTTATCGTGGACGACAGCACGTTCATCGTTGAAGGCCTTGTCGCGATCCTCCAGCGATCCTACCGGGCCATTCCCTCGTTCAGCGGCGAGGAATGCATCTCGATCCTCGGGCACGAGACGCCGGATGTTATCGTTCTCGATATCATGATGGAGCCGATGGATGGATGGGAGACGCTGGCCCGGATCAAAGAGAATCCCGCCACCCGCACCATCCCTGTCCTGATGTTCACGGCAAAAAAGATCACACCGGAAGAGGCTGAGACGCACCGGGTCTGGATCGGAGATGTCCTCATCAAACCCGTCAGCCCGAAGGAACTGATCTCGGCCATTGAAAAACTGCTGGAGCGGGACCGCAGGAACAAGGCAATCGTCCGCTACCTTGAGGATGCAGGTATCCCCCGCACCACGATCGATGCATACGTAACCAGATCTGCCAACCTTGAGGTGGACCGGAGCCTGCTTGCCACTCTCCAGAAAGTTTCCCCACACAACCCGGAAATTCCGACCGGTGTGCTGCAGGACCGGATCCTGAGGGGCAAAAAGGAGCTCAACGATCTGCTGAGTGGCACCGGGCTCACGGTCGAATTCCTCAACAGCCTTCCGGCACTGCCGGGCGAGCCCGATCCCCTGCCATCACCGGTCATAGTAACAACCGGACCCATTACGCCGGATCCTGCCGGTGAACACAAAGACCCCTCGCCAGCACTACCCCGTACGGCAGATACACCCGCAGAACCGGTACCCGATGTACCCGTTCCGGGCAGTGAACTATATTCCCCGTCACCGGATCGTGAACAAATTCACAACGCTTCAGACACGGTAACCAAATGGGATCCCGTTCCCGATGTACCGGTCCTCCCCGGGTATTTCCCCGCGCCGGAAACACCCGCTTCCGGGCCGGAACCGGCAAAGGCACCGCCCCGCCAGGAGCCGGCTGAAAACGATCATGTCGCATGGATCCCCATTCCATCTCATGCCGATCCCCTTTCGCACGGATATTCTCCCGGTACCGAAGCCCTCTTCGAACCCGAACGGGTCGTACCGATGCCTCCGATTCACATCCAGAAACCTGCAGCAACTGCAGATCCGGAACCTGCAGCGCGTCCCGCAGTACCTCCGATGCATCGGCCGGCTCCGCCCCGGCCGGAGCCCGGGCACCAGGGGCTCTTTTCCCGTATTGTGGCTGCCATCAGGGGACTCTTCTCGCGAAAAAAATAGGCCGGATCTCACCTCTTCCGGAGGATCCCGTTATACCCCCCGCGGCGGTGATCGCCAGCCTGTTCTGGATCTGGATGAGGGACCGGGGCTTGCCGGAGGTACCGGATCACGCGGTCCATCACCACCGGGTTCCGGGGCATGTTGATATGGCAGAACTGGACGGGCACAGGGTTGGCCGATCCGGTTGAACGAATACAGTCGGGGATGATCCCGGGCAGGGCGGATTCGCGGTTCGAAACGATCCCGTCCCCGCATGGCGTTCTGGCGAATCCGCCACGATCGTCCCGCTCCCAGGTCAGGCCATCGAGCCACGGGAAGAACGCGGGATCCTGCCCGGTATTCTCCGTCACGATCATGCGGTACGTAATATCCCGCCGCAGGCCGGCTTCATCGAATTCCTTCATCACACGGCTCCCGTGACAGACATCGCGGACCAGCGGATCCTCCGACAGGTCGGATCCTTCCGGTACAAAGATCCCCCCAAGCGTCCGGCGGATTGTACGGCCCCTTGTCGGATCGAGGAAGAGATCGGCAAGCGCCGAACCGGTGTTGGGTGCGCCGAGGCCGATAAGCTGGCGCACCAGGCCTTCCTGAGAGGATGGATCCATCACCTCAAGATAGTACCGGGCCGCACATGTCCCGAGAGAGTGACAGACAATGTCGATATCCCCCTGCCAGCCGGACTCGTCCCTTCTGGTATCCAGGAACGTCCCGAACAACGAGGCAACGGCCGGTATGGACGGGCGACCGAGCCGGGAGAAATCGAATTTCCAGACCGGAACTCCATCCTTCTCCAGCAGGGGACTGAGCCGGTTCCAGACACCAGGATGACTGTTCCAGCCATGGACCAGGATTACCGGGTGCCGTTCGGATTCACGAGGAGGATTCATAATGCAAGCGGATCTGCCAGGGACGACCGGGCCTTTTTTACTCAGTACTTATGAGGACCCGTGCGGCATAAACATGGCGTGCGCCCGGTGGAACGGTGTGCACCTTTTTTACCCCGCATGACCTTGTAAGGTACAGGATCACTATGGCAATCGACTGGTACAAGGAATTTGTCAACCTGAACTACGAGCCGGCAAAGGACGACTTGGTCTGCCTTTACTATTTCGAACCGGCTGTCGGGATCAGCGGGAAGGAAGCGGTCGGCCGCATTGCATCCGAGAGTTCGACCGGCACGTGGACCACGCTCTTCACCATGCCGCCGCGGATGAAGAAACTGCAGGCCACCGCGTTCGAGATCGAGGGCCACGTGGCGAAGATCGCCTATCCTCTCGAACTCTGGGAAGAGGGCAATGCCGTGCAGCTGCTCTCCGGGATCGCGGGCAACATCTTCGGCATGAAAGCGGTGAAGAACCTGCGGCTGATCGACTGTGCCCTGCCGGCCGCGTATATCAAAAATTTCAAGGGCCCGCACTTTGGCAACGCCGGGATCCGGAAGATGATGAAGGTCAATAAGCGGCCCCTCACCGGGGCGGTCCCGAAACCCAAGATCGGTTTTACCGCAAAGGAGCACGCGGAGGTCGGGTACGAGACCTGGATGGGCGGCTTCGATTTCGTGAAAGACGACGAGAACCTCACCTCGACCTCGTTCAACCGGTTCGATGACCGGGTGAAATTCATGACAAAGCTCCGCGACAAGGCGGAGAAGGAGACGGGCGAGAAGAAATCGGCATTCCTCAATATCACGGCCGATGTGGAGACGATGAAAAAGCGGGCCGACCTGCTTGCAGCAAACGGCTGGAACTACTGCATGATCGATGTGGTCGTGGCAGGAACCGCGGGCGTCATGACCATGCGGGACTACTGCTCGGATCTCGGCCTTGCGATCCACGCCCACCGGGCCATGCACTCGACGTTTACACGGAACAAGAAGCACGGCATCACGATGCAGTTCCTGGCAAAACTGATGCGCCTTGTCGGCGTCTCGCAGATCCACACCGGCACAGCGGTGGGAAAACTAACAGGCTCGAAGAAGGAATCGGTGGCGCTGGCAAACCTCCTGCGCGAGAAGAAGACCGCCGCAATCGAAGGGATGCTGCTCGAACAGGACTGGGGGAAGATCAAGACCGCGTTCCCGGTTTCATCGGGCGGCCTGCACCCCGGCCTCGTGCCGGACGTGATGGATATTTATGGCGAGGAGATGGTCCTTTTAGTCTCGGGCGGCATCCACGGGCACCCGAAAGGTACCCGGGCCGGCGCGAAGGCGACCATGCAGGCGATCGAGGCATGGCAGGAGCACGTGACGCTTGAAGAAAAGGCGAAGAAGGCAAAGGAACTCAAAGAAGCCCTCGGGAAGTGGGGGCATTACAAACCGGTGTAAGACCGTATTTCCTTTTTTGTGTTCCGGTGTACGGTTAATCATATTTCCGGAACAAGGCCGGGTTCTGTCGGTTTCTCCACCAGCGCAGCAACAGGAATCCGCCGCCCGCAAGAAGGGATCCCGTAATAACGGCCACAAGGATTGCGAACGGAACGGCCCCGGAGGGCACGACACCCGGAACCGCCGTTGTCCGGGTACCGGCCACGGCAACGGTTCTTTCCTCCCCACCGGGGACATCAGGATCTTTGCCTGCTGACGGTTCCGGTACGGGGCCGGTCTGCGGGACACCTGCGGACGATGAAGTTCCTGAACCCGGTGAGGTAGAGATCAGCCCGGCGATCGCAAACCGCGAGAAACCGGTACCCGCTGCGGTGAAATAGACCTGGCCGTTTTCGGTATGATCAACCGTTGTCGGGAGTCCCACCCAGTCGTTTCCGATATTATGGTACAGGATGATATCCCCCGGGGTAAGGCCATGATCGTCCAGCCACGACCGGGGAACGAAAAAACTGATCTGCGTTTGTGCGATCTCCGAAAACCGGGCGGCGGTGATATCCGCGTACTCGTAGACGATCCCTTCCGGGGGGGAAATGCCATTCCCGGGACCCAGCGCCTCTTTTGCCGTGACGATAATGTCGTCGATTCGGACGCCGGTCACGGTCACCCTGACGATGGAGGTGTGTCCCTCCTGCCCGACATTGGCCGAGACCGTCTGCTGCGGACCCCCGTTGATAAATGCCTGAGAAGCGCCCGGTGGATCGGAATCCCCGCTGCCCGGGGGCTGCGGGGGAGTGAACGAGATGGTGGTATAGGTGTACGCAGCGGTTGCCGTACCACCCGGTACGGTGACGATGAGGTCAACCGTCCCGGCTGCATGGGCCGGTGCCGTTGCGGTGATCGCGGTGTTGTTCAACACGGCATACGAAGCGGCTGTTCCTCCGAACGTAACGGCCGTTGCGCTGGCAAACCCCGTTCCGGTGATCGTAATGCCCGTTCCACCGTTTTCCGGGCCGGCAGCCGGTGTAATGCCGGTGATGACCGGGGTGATGGGTACCTGAGTGGTGAACCCGTTTGCAAGAACGGCAAAGAACCCTGCCGGGTTGGTGACCACGACATTGTATAATCCGGCAATCCGGTTCCTCAAATCGAACGTGCCGGTGATCTTCGCGGAAGAGACCACCGCGACGCCGCTCGCCGGAATGTTTCCCACATCCACAATCTCAAGTGCATTGCTTGCACTACTAGCCACGCAGGCGTACGCACCGGATACAACGACACTCTGAGGATTATCGAGAAGAGCGCCACCGGACCCCTGCGTGATACTCCCCTTGTGCGTGGGGTTCGCCGGGTCCGTTACATCCACGATCTCAAGGGCGTCGCTGTTGCTGCTCGCCACGTAGGCATAATTTCCGGCAACCGTAACACTGTAAGGCTGGGAGAGCAGCGCCCCGCCTGCACCGTTAGCAATGCTTCCCTTATGCGTGGGATTCGCCGGGTCCGTTACATCCACGATCTCAAGCGCGTTGCTGTTCCGGCTCGCCACGTAGGCGTAATTCCCGGCAACCGTAACGCCGTAAGGCTGAGACAGTTTCGTGCTGCCCCCGTTGCTGATGCTTCCCTTGTGCGTGGGGTTCGCCGGATCCGTCACATCCACGATCTCAAGCGCGTTGCTGCCGATGCTTGTAACGTATGCATAGTTTCCTGATACCCAGACACTGTTTGGACCCTGCAGTTTCACAAGACCCCCGTTGCTGATGCTTCCCTTGTGCGTGGGGTTCGCCGGATCCGTCACGTCCACGATCTCAAGTGCGTTGCTGCTCCGGCTCGCTATGTAGGCATAATTTCCGGTAACAAAAACGCTGCAGGGCCGGGAGAGGAGCGCGCCACCGGACCCGTGGGTTATACTTCCCTTGTGCACCGGGTTTGCAGGATCCGATACATCGACAATCTCAAGCGTGTTACTGGTGTAACTCGCCACATATGCATAATCCCCGTTGACCTGGACCGCGTAGGCATCATTCAGGTACGGGGCGGCACCAGCGCCATTCAGGATACTTCCTGCATGCGCCGGCGCAGCCTTATTCGAAATGTCAATGATCTCCAGTGCATCGCTGCCCGTGCTCACGACGTATGCATGCGTACCGGATGTAAAGACATTTACCGGTGTCCGTAATGCAGGACCGCCCTCATTATTGCTGATACTTCCCGTATGTGTTGGGGTCGTCGGGTCCGTAACGTCGACGATCTCAAGCGCAGAGCTTGAGGTGCTCGCCACGTATACATAACTGCCTGACTTGAAGATACCGTATGGACTGGATAGTTTTATGCTTCCGCCATTAGCGATACTCGCCGCATGCAAAGGAACGAGCGGGTTTGAGATATCAACAATTTCAAGCGTGTTGCTCGAAACGCTGGTCATATAAGCGTAAATACCGGAGACAATGATACTATGCGGGTCGTTCAGGTACGGGGCAGCACCACCGCCATCCCGGAGGCTCCCCGCATGCGCCGGCGCAGCCGGGTTCGAGATATCAACGACTTCAAGTGCATCGCTTGAACTGCTGGACACGTACGCGTAATTCCCGGCAACGGCGACATCTGATGGATCCCACAAGTACGGGGCAACACCACCGCCATCGGTGATGCTCCCCGTATGTGCGGGTACGGCCGGGTTTGAGATATCCACGATCTCCAGTGCTTCCTGGGCCCCGACGCCCACATACGCATAGGTGCCGGCAACGGTGACGCTGCTGGGATTACCGAGGAGCGCCCCTCCTGCACCATCGAGGATACTGCCTTTGTGCGTTGGATTGGCAGGATTCGAGATGTCTACGATCTCAAGCGCACTGCTGTAATAACTCGCGATGTAAGCGTAATTCCCGGAAACCCAGATACCCTGCGGGTAATCCAGGTACGGGGCGGTACCGCCGCCATCAGTGATGCTCCCCGCATGTACGGGTGCAGCCGGGTTGGAGATATCGATTACTTCGAGGGCATCGCTGTCCTGGCTGACCACGTACGCATAACTGCCGGATACGAAGATGCTGATTGGGCCGTCGAGCAGAGCCCCACCCGCACCATTGGCAATGCTTCCCTTGTGCGTGGGGTTCGCCGGGTCCGATACGTCCACGATCTCAATGACATCGTCTGTGAAACTTGCCACATACGCGTAGTTTCCGGATTTGTACACACCTCGAGCACCAGAAAGATAGGCCGCGTTGTTGATGATACTCCCCGTATGCACCGGCTGGACAGTTGCGGGTGTCAGTACGGATGTTGCGCCGGTCTCGAAACCGGTACCGGCAAGGTCCGTGATAGCAACGGTGGTTGTATTGACACCGACCGGGGGAGTGATGCCGGTGACCGAAGGGTACGCGGCCGAGACCGGGATGACGATGAGGATGAGGGCTGCAAGACTCACGATAACCACACAGCGGGCAATGCGAGAGAAAATGATGCGTACAGCCTGCTGGTGGAGGCGGGCTCCGGCATTCTGGGGCTCCGGCACTCCCGCATCCATTGCGCACACTGCGGACAACCTGCGTCCACCTGGTGAGATTATGCCCATGGTTCAGTCCGGATAAACAGAAAATGACCGAGAACAAAATATGTGTTTTTATTTAAACCGGTGTAAATATCCGTCCGGGACGGGGGATCAGGGAATCGGGGCGGCCTGAAAAAAAGTTCCGCCAAACGCTGCTATGAGGCTCCGAAGGGCATTATATGCGGTTCATTCTGGGCGTATTCTGGCGATCAGGCGATAATTCATGGCCGGTATACCGTCGGAGCGGCCTGTTACCGCTGGAGAATGGTACCGAGGGGGTGGCGGAGTCCAAAGAGAGGGCGATGGCTTTGAAGTTCGGCAGATCGGAAATTTTTTTTCATAAAGAGAGACCGGAAAAAAACCCGGTCCCGATACTGCTCTTTCTTGTCCAACAGCGCATCACGCTCGGCCTGCAGCGTACGTTACCCCCGGGATCTCACGCACCGCGGAACCGGAAGATGCTGATCCCGGTGACCCGCTCGAAAAGGTACAGCACGCCAAAAAAGATGGCCGCATATACCACAAACCCGAAGATGAATCCGGGGATACCGCCAAGGCCGAACAGGTTCATCAGCACATTCGAGATGAAGTTGGCCACCAGGATGGCGCACAACAGCACGACAATCAGGGTCACGATCCGTTTAACCGATGCAAGATCCATGAATCCGGTGTTGGGTTGAAACATATAAACGCATCAATATCGGCTTAATTCCCGGCCGCAGAGAAACCCCAACCTTAAAACCAGACGGGACCAATACTTCAAGCGGGAACGGACATTACCATGGAAGCCAGAAGCGAGAGAAGAGAGGGGATACTCGTCTTTTTTGTCACCGGGCGGCTCGATGCATTCGGGGCCCAGCAGCTGGAGTTGTGGGTGAAAGACGCGCTCCATGACGACGACAAGGAACTGATCATCGATCTGGCCGGCACGGATTACTTAAGCAGCGGCGGCATCCGGGTCTTCAACGGCCTCACGAAAGAGTTCAAGCGCCGGGGCGGGAAGTTCGTCCTCTCCTCGGTCGGGGAGTACCCCCGGAAAGTCCTTGACATGGCCGGGTTCCTTTCGATCTTCACGATCTACCCGGCACCGGACGATGCCATAGCGGATCTCGCAAAGAAGCGGAAGAACCCCTCTCTCTTCAACGAGATCTTCCACAAAAAGATCATCGAGAACGGCGTCACCATGACCATCGAGCCCGGGGCTGCGGGTAAAACACCGGTGCTCCGGGTTACGGGAGATCTCAGCAAGGTGCTCCACGCAACGATCACCGAAGCAGACATCCGGACAAAAAAGTTCTCGGAAGTCACCTATTCCCTGGGCCTCGGCGCACTCGGTGCAGACACCCGTCAGGCCCTCCCGCTCCTGGGCGAGATGATCACGCTGCACGGCTCAATGGTCTGGCTTCCCACGGATGGTAACAGCACGCCCGATTTCATGACACCGGTGGACACGACTGACGGGGATCTTCCGGTCTACACCGGTTACAACATCACGCTCGACGGCCCATTCAGCGAGTACCTGACGCTCGAATCTTCCGATCCGAATGGGGTCAGTATCGGGGAAATTTACCAGATCGTCTTCTCGTCTGCCAGAGAGCGTATCCCCACTTATAAAGGGGTAATCGCCGTTGCCATGTGGGGGATCCTCGTCCAGTTCGCCAGTTCCGGCATCAGGAAATCGCCGGTGGCCGGCTCAGGGCTTTCACACGGCGAATCGATCATGTCCCCCATCCGGTCGCACGAGTGGATCGAATCTGACCGGGGTGCCTCGTACAAAGGCGACACGCTGGTAAGTTTCGGTGTCGGGATCGACCTTGCCGGAGACCGGTCCTCCGTACCGGAGGATATCGTGTCCTCGATCTACTACGCAAACCCGCTGAATACGGGCGCTGCAAAACAGCAGTACCTCCACAACCACGGCGTGGTCTTCCGTAACGTCCCCTATGATCCCACGCTCGACCTCAACACGCAGATCAAAAAGATCGTAACCGACGGGGAATTCGTGGACATGCGCCATTTGCTCGATGCGACGCGGGTGCGGCGGGCGAAGATCGGGATCGCCTATATCCAGAACATCATCCGCGAACCGTGAAGCACGGTTACGCCGGTTTTCTTTTTACCATCGTGAGGATGTTTTTTTTGTCTTCATAGCGGTACGTTATCTCATCCATGATCTTCCGGGTCAGGAAGATCCCAAGGCCGCCGATCTTCCGGTCCTCGATATCGCTTGCGAGATCCGGCTCCGGCAGGGAGAGCGGATCGAACGGTACAGCGCGATCTTCCAGCTGGATGGCGATCTCGTCCGGGCCGGCCTGCCACGAAACAACGATATCCCCGCCCCTGCCGGAGTACCCGTGCACGATCACGTTGGTCACCATCTCCTCGACTGCCAGCTGCGTATCGAGGATATCGTTGTCGGGGAATCCCGCGGCTTTCATGGCAGATTCCAGCTGCTCTGACAGCGCGGGGATCTCATGGATATCCGCAGAAATCGTACAGGAAAACACAGGGCCGGGCATCTCACATCACCTTGACAACCATCAGCGTGATATCATCCGACTGCGGGTAATCCCCGGAGAAGGCTTTGACCTCGGTAAGGATCGCTGCAATGATCTCCTTTGCACCGAGGTGGCGGTTCCGGCCGATCACGCCCCGTAACCGGTCTTCACCGAACATGTTCCGTCCCGCGTTCTCCGCTTCCGTGATCCCGTCAGTATATAACACCAGCACGTCGCCCGGTTTCAGGACAACTTCCCGTGACGAATAACCGGCATCCATCACAGCGCCGATCGCGATACCGGTGGCCTCCAGTTCCTCAAACGATCCTCCTTCCGCATGACAGAGAATCGGAGGATTGTGACCGGCATTTACATACCGGAGGGTACGCTCCCGCGAAAGAATACCATAAAAGAGCGTAACAAACATCCCGGACTTTGAATCCGCCGAGATGGTCGCGTTCGAGGACCGGATTGCTTCCGCCGGCTCGGTTGGATACCACGAGGCATTGACCCGTACCACGATTCTGGACAGAGCCATGAAGAGGGCAGCCGGAATACCCTTCCCGGAGACGTCAGCGATCATCAGCCCGAGCCGATCATTCGAAAGCGGAATCACCTCCAGCGGGATCACATCGAAGAAGTCACCGCCCACCTCCTTTGCCATCACGCTCTTTGCGGCGATATCGAACCCTTCCACGGGCATGATCGTGTCGGGCAGGAAACTCTGCTGGATCTCGGCCGCGATGGCAAGTTCGGTATCTTTGCGTTCCATCTCCCGCATTAACGTATCGCGCTCGGCCTGCATCTTCCGCTCGTTCTGGAGGTTCTCCACGATGAAGGCAAAGACGAACATGCCGGCGGCATTGGCGGCGATCATCGGGATGGAGACCGTTTCGACAACGGCCAGTGCCTTCTCGAACGGGCTGCAGATGGCAAGGGTCAGGAGCATGTGGAATGCCTCCATCGCCACAGCAAAGATGACGGCGATGGTCAGGCCGGCGAACTTCCTCTTCCTGGCCAGCCAGATGAGGCCGCCAAAGAGGCCGGCGAGCACGGTGGCAAGGGAGCAGGAATACATGGTGAACCCGCCGAGGGAGAGCCGGTGGACCGCACCGATCAGCCCGGCGCCGACACCCACAACCGGGCCCCCGAGCAGGCCGGCAAGCATGGGTCCGAGATCGCGGATATTGATGATCGCCCCATTGAACTCGATGCCGGCAACCGTCCCGTAGATAGAGAGGGCGCCAAAGAGCACGATCATCAGGATCTGGACCCTGACGGCCGGGTGGCCGTCGAGGATCTGCGGGAAGATCCGGCTTCGGGTGAGCAGGTAGGCAACGACGATGATGACACACATCATCTGGAGAAGGGTGATCAGTGAAGAGAAAACCGTGCTGTCCATGAGGGTGTTCTAATACGCATTTCCCCCCGGAAAAGATAAAGAGTGCCCACCTCCCGGGTAGGGTTAAGATACCCTTATCTTTTTCAAACACTGACATGTGTCGTGACAATGTACAGAGACCTGTACAGGTTTTTCTGGGGGATCCATAGTGGACATTACATCGGCCAGTAAGGACAGCGCAACGGTTTTGGCAATCAGCGGCAGGATCGATACTGCCACAGCACCGGAACTTGAGCAGAACATCAACCGGGAGATCGATAGGGGCCACCGGAAAATCCTGCTGAACTTCACCGGGGTATCGTACATCAGCAGCGGGGGACTCCGCGTGCTGCTTGCAACGGCCAAGAAACTCAAGGCGCCGGAAGACAGGTTCGGCATCTGCGGGCTTACTCCCGAAGTCCAGAAGATCCTCAAGCTCGCGGGATTCACGTCTATCTTCTTAATCTACCCCTCTGAGGGCGAGGCGCTTGCCGGATGGTAGCGCCGAACTGGTTCCCGCTTCCTGGCAGCCGTTACCGGGCGTGACCGGGGCAGAGATCTATCCGTATGTCCGGAAAATCGATAATATATCATCCAACTCGTATCTTATCCGTACACCGGACGCCATTCTCCTCATTGACCCGGGTGGCCTCGCCGAGCAGGCTGCCATGCTCGCCCGTCTCATAGCCGAATGCCGTGAGATGGGAAAACGACCGGTGTACGTCCTTCTTACTCATGTCCATATCGACCACTTCGTCGGTATCCAGCATATTCCGGTATTTGCCTACAAGGATACGGTTGTCGTGATGGTACACGAGGCCGGTGCACGGGCTCTTGAGCGCGGGGACCAGTCCCTGACAGCGGCCGAGATGCTCAGTACAAACCTCAGCCCGATGAATGTTGGTGTCCACCTCTTCCAGGAGGAGCGTGTTTTATCAGGCCGTACGGTGCATCGCGCTCTTAACAACGGCGGCCGCATCAGTACTGCCCCCGTTCCCGGCATCCCCTACGGCGAACAGATCCAAATCGGCACATCCCTCCTTGCCGAATGCTTCCATACGCCCGGCCACAGCCCGGACTCCATCTGCATCCGTATCGGCAGCATCCTGTTCATAGGCGACATCCTTTTCGCTGCCAGCCCCGGTGTTGCCGGGATACCGGGCTGGTCGCAGGAGGCACTTATCCAATCGCTCGGGAATCTCGAACAACTCCTGTCCGAAGGGGGAGTAACGATCATCTGCCCGGGGCACGGCCGGCTGATTGAGACGGGGGATGCACGAGCGATGACGGCAACGGTGAAGAAGGAGGCGCTTACCCTGAACGGCATTGCCACACTCACCCGCGACCGGACGGTCGAAGCAGCCGCTTTCGCCGAGGACTGCATGGAGCAGGTGAACGAACTCTTCACGATCATGGCCGGGCGCCTGCACTACGTGGCATATGTACTGGACGAACTGGGCGAGGCCGGCGTTGCTGAGAACACCGGAACGCTCATGAACAGTGACACGGTCGATGAACTGCTGGAGGCATTCCGATCCTTCTCCGAGGAACACCGCCAGGGCAGGCGCCTCTCGATCCACCTGGCCCTGAAAGCCAGCCAGGTGATCGGGAAATTGGAACAGGTATTCAGACGATCCGATCTTGCGCAGATCATCGACCCAAGCCTGATCCTGCGGGCAGAGAGACTGCTTGCTGATTACACCACTATGTTCCGGGGCTACTCCCCACCCCGGGAGATTACCAGAACCGATCTTATCTCCCTCTTAAATGCCCTGATTGAGGGCCTCACCATCCCCCCGTGTTCCGATGACGATGTACTCGCCTCTGCAGATGACGATGCTGCCTTCACTGCGATCCTGATGGCACGAATCGGGGCCCGCCCCCTTCTCGAGGACGTGGGGTTCCGGATAGGCGAGCGGCCGGAACACCTGGCAGTCCTGATCGACCGGATCCTCTTCACCGATCTTCTCACGTACCTGTTCGAGGACCTGGTGGGGACCGGATCCGATATGATATGCCTGGATATTGAGACCTCTGAAAATACAACAGCCCTCCTGCTCACGGGAACCTGCAGCCGGGGAGATTCTTGTGCAGTCCGGGTCAAGCGGTTCCTGTACGGCCTCTCGGAACGAGCCGGCGGTTCGCTGGACTGTGAGAAGGTACCTGATGGGATTATGTACAGGATTCAGATCACCCGTGCCACGCACTGACGATGGAGAACCATGCACAACGATCACCCTGCTGCAATGCCGTTCCTGGAATTCAGGAACATCACCGTTAACCACGGGGAGACGAGAGTACTTGACGCTATCTCGGTCACCCTCAAGGAAGGAGAACATGTGGTCATCCTCGGCCCGAACGGGGCGGGAAAGTCCTCTTTCATCCGGATTATAACAAGGGAACTGTACCCCCGGCTCGACTGCGGTAACGTCATGTTCCGGATCTGCGGTCAGGACGTCTGGGATGTATTCTCCCTGCGTTCTACGTTCGGGATCGTCTCAAACGACCTCCAGTATACCTGCACCCGGGCAATTACCGGAAAAGAGACGATCCTCTCAGGATTCTTCTCCAGCATCGGCCTCTTCAACCACGAGATCACCCCGGCTATGGATGAAAAAGCCGATGAAATCGCGGCATTCCTCGGGATCTCGCACCTTGCAAATCGCCCGATGAACCGTATGTCTTCGGGAGAGTCACGCCGGTTCCTGATCGGCAGGGCCATGGTGCACGACCCGAAGGTGCTGATTCTCGATGAGCCCACCAACAGCCTCGATCTCGCCGCCCACCATACCTTCCGCCAGACCATCCGGAAGATCGCACACGAGGGTACTACGATAATTCTCGTTACCCACAACCTGCCGGATATCATTCCGGAGATCGACCGGGTGATCCTCATGAAGGACGGCAGGTTCACTGCTGACGGAAGGAAAGCAGAGATCCTTACTGATGACCGGATCGGCCGGCTTTTCGGGGTGCCGGTGCACGTGAAGGAAGAAGAGGGTTATTATTACGCTACCGGGTACTGAGGAAATAACCAGTTGTACCTGTTCGTGATATTCTACTTAGATTGTTGATGTGTTTTTAAGGCGTCCTGGAATTCGCCACCAGTTCCGGCAACCTGCCGGTGGATGGATGATCTTTTCTCTCCGCTGATCAGAGATAGGTATAGATGCTCAACAAAGATTCCCGGACCGCCTCGGCTGCAGCCGCAGATGAGATCATGGACACGCTCGCCCGGCTCTTCAGCAAGGCAGCCGCTATCGAGCACGAACCGGTGGATACCGGAGACGGCATCCTCCTTTACACCTCGGAGGTCCACCTGATCGATGTGGCCGGCCGGTTTCCGGAAGAGAGCATGTCTTCACTGGCTGTACGCCTCGGGGTCACCAAAGGTGCCATCTCCCAGACTGCAAAGAAACTGGAAAAGAAAGGATACTTAAAACGGGTGAACCGCGAGGGAAACAATAAAACCCTTTTTATCCAGCTCACAGAATCCGGGGACAAGGCTTACGACTGGCACCGGGCGTACCATACGCTGGTGAACGAGAGCATTGCTCAGGAGATTATAACCATGGGGGGAAGAGAGCGAGAGACAATCCAGCGAACCCTCCTCCTGATAGAGAGGGTATTTGACAACTGCCCGGAGACCCGGCGCCGGATAACGGATTCAATCCTCAAGGGAACCCGGAAGAAAACCTGAATCCCGGATTCGGGAAGCAGCAGGACACCTTAAATAGTTTAGATACTGTACTATTTCTCCGCACACACGAGTCCCAAGTTGATCATCATGACTACACCTTCAGAGATTGTACTCAGCCCTATCACGGAGATCGACAGGGAACCTGTCGTCGATCTCTTTAATTACTATGTCGAGAACAGTTTTGCAGCATACCCGGAACAGAAAGTCCCCTATGCCTTCTTCTCCATTCTCCTCGATGCCTGCAGGGACTATCCGTCCGTTGTTGCACGATCAGGTGATGGCACTATTGCAGGATTCGGGATGCTCCGGCCCCACAACCCGATGCCGGCGTTCCGCCATACTGCAGAGGTAACGTACTTTCTCAGGCCGTCAATGACCGGCAAAGGAATCGGGAGCCGGATACTGGAATACCTTGAGGGTGCCGGCAGGAACAAGGGGATTCAGATCCTCTTGGCCAGCATCTCATCATTGAACAAGGACAGCATCCGGTTTCACGCCAGCCGTGGATTTACCGAGTGCGGGAGATTTGCCAGCGTGGGTCGGAAAAAAGGAGTTGTTTTCGATACGATCTGGATGCAGAAGGCTATCTGACCGGTTCTAGAATTTTCCCTTTGTACTGCGCACTGCATTTTTATTATTAGTGATAGCAAGGGCATCTCCGAGGGCGATACCGAACGCCTTGAAGGCAGCTTCGCACTGGTGGTGATCGTTCTTCCCGGTGAATGTGATATGCGCCGTGATTCCGGCCCGGGTGCAGACCGAGTAGAAGAAATGCTCGAAGATATCAGAGGGGACCGAGCCCACTGCCTTGTTGCCAAACGTGCCATGCCAGACCAGGTACCCCCGACCCCCGCAATCGAGTGCCACCTGTGCCAGCGACTCGTCCATCGGGATGATGGCATGGGAGAACCGTTTTATACCCTTGCCGTCACCAATCACATTACGGAGCGCTTCACCAAGCACGATCCCGATGTCCTCGATCGTGTGGTGGCAGTCCACCTCAAGGTCTCCTTTTGCCGTCAGGGTGAAATCAAATCCCCCGTGCTTTGCCAGCGCTGTCAGCATATGATCGAAAAACGGCACCCCGCTTTTCACCGACACCTTCCCGGTCCCGTCCGGACTGATCCGGAGCAGGATCTTCGTCTCCTTTGTCTCCCGTTTCACTTCAGCCGATCTCATGAACATTCCTCCAATGCATCCCGTATCATGATCTTCCCGCTGTACAGGGCCGAGCCGAGCACCGCCCCCCATGCACCGGCCTCTTTTAAGCCGGCCACATCGTACCGTGACGATACGCCGCCGGCCACGACCACGGGGATCCGGACGCTCTCGATCAACGTTTTGACCGGCGCGAACCGGACACCCTGCTGGAGCCCCTCCACATCGACATTCGTGTAGAGCAGCGAGCCGGCCCCGAGATCCTCGAACTTTTTTGCCCAGCCGATATAGTCGCCGACCGTCTCCTGCCAGCCGTGGACGGCGATCTGCCCGCCTTTTGCATCCACGCCCGCCATCACACGTTCGCTCCCGAACTCGTCCGCGAGTTGCCGGATACAGTCCGGCTCCCGGGTGGCAAGCGTGGAGAGGATCACCCGGGCCACGCCGGTATCCAGCCAGCGGACCGCATCTTCCACCGAGCGGATGCCCCCGCCCAGTTCTATCTCGACCCCGGTCTTCTTCACCAGGTCAACGATCAAGTCAGCATTCTTCCCGGAACTGCCGAACGCCCCATCGAGGTTGATAACATGGAGGGCTTTAGCCCCTTCATCCAGCCAGCGGGTTGCACAGGAAAGGGGATCGCCATACGCAGTGGCACTCTCCCGTTTCCCCTGCACCAGCTGGACGCACCGGCCCCCGAGGATGTCCACGGCAGGAAAGATCTTCATGGGGGGATATCCTAGCGGATCATCCGCTGGATGGACATGACAAGGATGTCCTTTGCCCCGGCGCGCCTCAGCTGGTTGATGAGCGTGTAGACCCGCTCCTCGCTGACCACGGCGTGGACCGCCACCAGGCCTTCTGAAGACGCCACGTCCATGACCGTGGGGCCGGAGAGGCCGGGGAGCACCTTCTTCACCGTGTCGAGCGACGACCTCTTCACGTTCATCATCAGGTAACACTGGCCCTTTGCCCGGATCACGCTCTCCAGCGCAAGATGGATCTCGTCAATCTTGTCCTTCTTTACCTTAAGGGAGGTGCGGTTCCCGATCAGGTGCGTCGAGGTGGTGAGCACGTCTTCCAGCACCCGGAGCCGGTTGGTCTTCAGGGTTGTTCCCGAACTGGAGAGATCGATGATCGCATCGGCGATGCCGAGCTGGGGTGTTGCCTCGCAGGCGCCACCAACCTGGACAACCTCAACGTTCACGTTGTACCGTGCAAAGAACGTACGGGTGATTACCGGAAACTCGGTAGCCACCTTCTTGCCGGCCAGCTGCTTTACCGAAGTGATCCCGGAATCCTCGTGCACGGCAAGGACCAGTCTGGCCTTCCCGAGCTGGAGATCGAGAAGTTCTTCCACATCGGACTCCCGTTCCACAACCATGTCGTGGCCGGTGATACCCAGGTCAGCAGCCCCCGTGGCAACATACTCAGGAATGTCCACCGGGCGGGCAAATAGGATCTCGACATGGGGATCGAGGGTTTTTGTGATCAGGCGCCGTTCACCTGCCTCGGCAAGGTGGAGGCCGCTCTTCTCCACGAGTTCCGTAATGGGGCCGGCAATCCTGCCCTTATTCGGGATTGCCAGCCGGATAACTTCAGAAAACGGGGGGGTGCCGGAGGTCTTTTTCCGGGTCGTGGCGGGTCGTGCCATAGAACGTATCAGAAGGTCTTGAGTTTCCCTTCGATTACCTTTTCGGTAATGCTGGTGACGTTTGCCAGCTGGTCGTCCACAATCTCGAGAACATCTGCATTGACATCCTTGAACGAGACGCCGGCCTTGGGCAGCAGCTGGACGCTTGCCACGAGCGGGTAGTCGATCGGTTTTCCAATCTGGGAGAGGAGCCTGACGTACATCTCCTCGATACCGTCCACGTTGGTCACGCATTCGCGTGCGATCTGGGTGGAGAGCAGGTTGTAGATCTTCCCGATGTGGTTGATCGGGTTCTTACCGCTCGTCGCCTCCATGCTCATGGGACGGTTGGGGGTGATGAGGCCGTTGCAGCGGTTGCCCCGGCCAACAGAACCATCGTCACCCATCTCGGCAGAAGTACCGGTAACGGTCAAAAAGACACTTTCCTTTTTGATGTCATCTGCGGTATTGACATGGACCACGACTTTCCGTTTTGTGCTCTTCTTGGCAACGGCCGTGATCTGCTCATTGAGGATGGCCATGTATTCCTGGTATTCCTTGATATCCGCACAGTACTTGTCAACGATCGCACAGGCAATGGTGAGGGTAATGGTATCCTTGTCGCGGAGTCCCATGATCTTGATGTCCTGGCCAATCGCGGGGTATTTCTTCCGGAGCTTGGTGTCAATAAAGTTCGATGCATTCAGGATAATATTCTCGACATCCGAGAAGGGGGCGTGGCCGACACCAAACGAAGTATCGTTCGAGCGCGGGGCCTTGCCCTGATTCGGCTTGAAGACATCCCGCAGGTCGGTGGACCCGGTGCCGAGACGGGAGTCGATTACCACATCGCGGTTGAGATTAAGCTCGGGAAGGATCTTGTGTAAGTACTTATGGGCTGCTTCCACCGCAACGGCATCAGTTGGGATGGTGATCCCGTTGAACTGTTTGGTGGCCCGGCCATCGAGGAGGATATAGATGGGTCGGGTGATCTTGCCGCCGCCGAACTTGGGAGTGGACTCACCGGCTACGACTTCGCCCTGGTCCGTGTTGTGATGCAGGACCACGCCGAATTCGTGCAGGTACTCCTTACAGAGTGCCTGGCTGATGGATTCGGCAATCCCATCGGCAATACTGTCGGGGTGGCCGAGGCATTTGCGTTCAACCAGTTCTATCCGCTGTTTCTCCAAAGGTATCTGATTCAAGGCTTCGATCTGGATGTTTCTCTTCACGGTGGTTCCTCGTGACACTTGTAGTAGTACAAAGGTTTGGAGGTCATATAACCATTTCTAATAACACAATTGTGGCTCGGAGAAATATTATTATGAGTAATAAAGAAGGCTGACTAACTGCATTTTTTCAGACGACACTGATATCCGTGGCTTGTCGGAACAGGTGAGAACTGCCCTTGTATAAAAGAGACAGATAGAGACCCAGTTGAAAAAGAAGTTACCGTCTCAGGAATTTATGCAGGATGGTCATCTCGCTGCCTTTGGGCGTCTTCCGCACCGGAGGCCGTGCCGGGGCGATGGGTTTTTCGTCCTCGGTCTCATCATCCGGATTCGCTGTGAACGGCCGCTGCTCATAATTCGGAGGCTCCGTCTTGGCGGTCTTCCGTGGCGTGGTCCGTGCGTGGGGATTCGTCCGGTTCATATTCAGTTTGGTCCCGCAGCCCGGGCAGAAGTTGGCGGAATGCGGGAGTTTCTTACCGCAGTTATGGCAGAACTGGGGAGATGTCCCCGGTGCAGGTGGTTCTTCATGAACAGATTCTACCGGGGGATTATTCTCCTGGACCACCGGGCGGCGCTGCGGGGCATAGTCCGCCGGGGCCACGGGTTCCTGCTCGGATTCCACCGGGCGGGGTGCCTCTGCGATCACGGTCTTTTTCACGGTCTGGAGGGGCTGGTGAGCGGTCTGACGGATTGCACCCTTCATCGCCACTTTCATTGCCGACTGGACCTCCGGTTTACGTACCGGAATACTCTCTGCTTCCTGCACAGGAGGTATCTCCCGGTCGTACCCGGTCTGCACAATGTGGCGGACTTTGGCTTTTTTCGGGGGGCGGGGAGGCTCTTCCGGTTCCGGCGCCGGGACTTCTTCTTCCGGTACGGTATAGGTTGTCAGCAGTCGTTTTACCGGGGGCTGGCGCTCGTGGTCCTTGAGGGGTTTTCTTGCCGGCTGGAGTTCCTGACGGAACCGGGGTTTATCCGGCATTCGGGATACAGGTGGCTTTTCCACAGGTTCGTTATCCGGTGTCGGTTCAGGCTCCGGTTCTGGCTCCGGTTCTGCCGGTGCAGCGGGCGCGGGTTTCCGGGCGGGTTTTTTATGATCACTTCCCTGCAGGAGCGCAATCCACTCATCGATTTCCGCAGACCGGTCCATCCCGTTCTGGGCAAAGACCAGTTTCATGGTCTTGACGTCGTCATCACCGGATTTGATTGAAAGGACAAGGACCGGGTCCGAGTTTTCGGAGGTCTCCACAATACTGCCGGCAATCGTATCCCGGGGAACATCCTTCGCCGTGACTTTGAGTTTCTTCTCCTGCGTGTCGATCAGGAAAATACGCGTATTCGTCAGATACGCATGGAAGAAGAACTTCTTGACCGAGACATTCAGGGATCCTATCAGGACCTGTTCACCCGGCTGGAGGATAGCAGAAAGACCTCCTTCATCCTCCTCATCCTCTGATCCGGCCTCCTTATCGGAGTCGCTGGGACGTGAGGATCCCTTTTGGGGTGCGGCGCCCTTCGGATTTGTAAACCGGGGAGATGCGGTGTCCGTCCGGTCCGGACGACGGGTTACCTTCCCGCCGCAATAGCCGCATTCAGTGACATCGTCACGTATATTCATCCCGCAGTGAGGGCATTTCATGGGTGATCTCCGTAATCACGGTATCCAGACTGGATAACTATAATGTTCTCATTGGATAAGAAAAATTCTCTGATCCATAAAAAAGTCACCAGGTACGTTCAGGTTATTCCGGGACGGATAAGGGACTCCACAGATTGTATGAGAGCGCGCCGGTCTGCATCCCGCTCTGCTGAAGAGAAGTACAATCCTGCCACCTTCTGGTGGCCGCAGAGAAGCGCATTGACCCGGCACCGGGCTGCATCCCCCGTGAGAAGACAATCATCCGGCCCGATTCTCCCAAACCGGTTGTTGATGGTGATGAAGAGCGGATCGGGGGAATCATCGACATGGTAGAGCCCGCGGTTAACAGTCACGATCAGGACGCCCCGTTTCCCGGCCTCTCCGGCATTATCCACCCGGAACGACCCGAACTTTTCATCCCCGTACGGATGAAGGAACTCACGGTAGAACGGGTCGAACCGTTCCTTCAGGTGGCCGAGGAAGAGGCCGACCTTCATGGGCAGGTACCGCGAATACGTTGCATTGACCGTGGAACGGAGGTGCTCAAAGGCCGGATCCTGCAGCACATCCTCAAGAGTCTTCTGGATCCGGGCAAACGTGTCCTCCCGGGCACCCCCGGTATACTTCAGGGGGATCGGCCGGAAGTACAGCGTCTTTCCGGAGAGCGGGACGGCAAGGGATCCGTCTTTGAGAGACGTGAGCGTGATAGCGGCTGGTGGCAGTCCCGGGGAAGCCGGTGCCGTGCCGACCGTCTTTGGCCGGGCAGCCAAACCGGGTACATTGCTGCCGGTATTCCGGGCAATGGCGGCCCAGACATCCGGAGGATGGGTTTTATCAAGGAGACTCTTCCAGAGCGGATCGCGGATGGTGGCAATGGAGACAAGGCGGAACGCGGGACCGACCGGGATAAACTTGGCGCCACAATGGGAGCACTCGATAATGAAGTCCGTATGGGGGATACCGAAAAGCTGCTTTCCCACAATCCGTTCAAGAATACCGGTCCGGCAGACCGGACAGATATCAAGCCACGCGAGCGACATGTCCGCATCTGCTCCATTACCTCCGAACCGTACTGATGGGGCCAGGGTTGAGGCGATATGCCAGGTCCACGGGGGGAGCAGCCGGACGGCCCGCCGGGTCCGGTGCATATTCCGGTCCTCAATTTCAGTCATCTCCGCGATACCGGCGCTGCAGAGTACTCCCGCGATCACGGGAACAACAGTTTTTCCCGGGAGGGGCAGGCGTTCTTCCAGGAGGAGATCCAGTCCGCGGGATGCTGGAGAATCACCTTCTCGGGGGGTCGTGAGCGGGAGGGTGCGTGTCGGTTCGGCATTCAGACACTCCATTACCACCCCGACAAGCTTGCCCGTAACAGTCACCCCGTCACGAAGAAAAGGGAGCTGCGAGACGCGCTTCGTCACGGTATCGCAGGCACGGGCACAGAGGTCGGGGGGAATAGGCAGGTACTGGGGAGCGGCCATGGGGATCGGTGCCGGATTTATTAGCCGGAGATCCGTATAACGGTTCGTATACTCGACAGGATCCATGGGGAATTACCATCACCAGTATAAATATTGATTGTATCCTGCCCGGATCATGAGTTCACCGCAGCGGTAAAAATTTTAGTTGGTTGTAATATACATAATGTAAAGTTTATTATACTATTTGTGCGGACGATGGTATGCGAAAAAGGTCAGTATTATGCATACCACTACACGAATCCGGCGCACCCTGGCAACAGCCCTCCTTTCACTTGGGCTTGCCTATCCCGCCTGTGCTGCCGTCTGTCCCAAGGGGATCGGTGGCTGTACATCACCGGGGAGATGTTCGCTCTTCACCGATACTGACGGTAATACACTCTGCGATTACACCGGACGGTCCGGCTCATCAACAACCGGTGGTTCCACCCAGTCAGTTCTGCCAACAGAATCGCCAGATACAATCCACGATACTACCGCCCAGGTCTCCGTATCCACAACGCCATCACCCGGCACCGGTGCCGGAACCACCGACCTGACCTCATCATCGGCGATCCTGATCGGAGCCCTGACCTTCGCAATCCTTGCAACCGTCCTGTACTTTGCATTCCGCAAGGGTATTATGGGACTCCGGAGCCAGCAGCCCGGGCCAGCGGGTGCCCTCTCCATCCTCATCGCCCTCGGGATATCGCTGATGGTGACTCATAATCTGATCCCTGATACCATCCCGGTCATGACCTGCGCACTTCTCTACGCGGCAACTGGATCATTGCTCACGGCATACCTGTGGCATGCCGGAGCATTGTCCCGGCCGATCATCCTTGTCATAGCTGCGGTGAGCGTCGCGACAGGCTTCGTTCTCCTTGCCCCGCTTATGCCCCTCGAATTCGCTGCAGTTGTCAGTATCGGTACAGGAACCTCCGGCCCGACCCTTGCCACCGGCATCATCCTCACCCTGATCCTGCTGGCGATCATATTCGGGAGGACCTTCTGCGGTCATCTCTGCCCGGTTGGATCACTGCAGGAACTTGCCTATGCTGTACCGGGGAAGAAACTCGTGTATGGGCGTACAGGCTGGCCTGAATGGATCCGGCTTGCCGTCTTCATCATCGCCACTGTTGCTGCGCTCTTTCTCGTTGACCTGATGGAATACACCGGGCTGTACCAGTTCTTCTCCCTGACCCTGACAGCAGGGTTCTGGATAGGACTCGGTCTGGTGCTGATTTCGGCATTCTTCTACCGGCCGGTCTGCCGGATCCTCTGCCCGTTCGGTATGCTCTTCTCGCTGGCGGCTGCCTGCAGCCGGTTCCGGCTACGGCGCAGCGGATCGTGTATCGGTTGCGATAACTGTACGAAGGTCTGCCCGGTCAACACTGCCGGTGGACGGGATTCAAAAAGAGAGTGCTACCTCTGCGGCAGATGTACTGCTGCCTGCCCTATCAGAGGGGCACTCCACTACGGCCGGTGATCATGAACCATCCGTTCCCAACAATTTTTTTCCCGCACCACTCATGAACTTCTATGGACAGCAGCGGTCTCGACGCGGTTCTCGGTACCTTCCTAACATCCCGCACCGCGGGATCATACGCCATCGATACGTCCCGCATCCTGCCCGGCCTCACCACGTTTCTTATCCGGTCTTTTGATGGCGATGCCCTCCAGTTCAGTTTCCCCCTCGTTGTACACCGGGACTTCTTCTCAGAAACCGCACTCGATCCGGCCGGTGCCGACGGTGCCACATGGGCTTTGATCGAACAAATCAAGGACCAGGCGGAGACCGTGCCGGCGCTTGGACCGCTCTACGGGAAAGGAACGCAGGTTTCCGCGCGCTGCCGGGACACCATCGAACCCTACACACTCATCCACACAGACGACGGGGTGGGGTCGCACCTTTGGAAGCCTGATGGTCGTAACTTCTGCGATCATGAGGGAGTTCACCTCGTCATCCGGGGCGCTCTACCCGGTTCGGAACACAATCCTGAACGCAGGCAGCGGGATACGCTCGATGCGTTATCGGGCCTTGCGGAGGCTATCAGTACTATCGTAGACAAAAGCCCGCTTCATCGTGTCGAGGCCGCGTGGCTCGCATCGCTTGACCAGAAATTGTTCCGAGAGATGCTCAAAAAGCGGGGACTCGTCTCGTTCGTGGGCGATGGCTCCCGGCTGGCACGGACACTGACGCACCACCGCTGTTTCTACCGGGTTGCCGGGCCGAAAGAGGGCGTGAATGTTCCCTTCCGCTGCCCCCGGGAACTCGAACCGGTGGAAATCGCCCTGCCGGCAAGCAACCGGACCGTGACGGGGCTGGGCATCCGGAAGAAGGAGATCCTCGCGGTTGCCGGGTCGAATGCACAGGGAAAGAGCACGTTCCTCGAAGGGATTCTTGCCGGGATGGACGACCATGCCCCGCGCGACGGCCGGGAGGATGTCGTCACCGTGAAGGGCGCACGCATTGCCGAGTCCTCGGGCATCGGGCTTGCCGGCGCCGATATCAGCATGTTCTTCCATGCCCTGCCACCCGGCGTAAGCGGAACGGTCCGCTCCGTGCATGGCATAGGAAGCGGGTCGATGTCCATGGCGCATCAGGTCCAGAATGCCGTTACCTGCCATGCCCCGCTGCTGATCATCGACGAAGATCGGGCTGCCCCCAACCTGCTGGTGAAGAGCTGCCTCCAGGACGGGAACATCACACCCCTCTGCGAGATCCTCGCCCGTAACCGCGATCGGATGGGCGGGACTACACTGGTCTTTGCCGCCTGTGCAATGGATATGCTGATCGCCAGGGCCGACCGGATCATGGTCTTTGATCGGCACGAGGCCATGGCAGTCAGGCCGCAGGAGTTCCGGGCCCGGGTGGCTGCGCTGCTCCGTAAGACTGCAGACGATTTGGAGATATAAAACAACCAGCTGCTCCGCCGGATCAGGACTTCCGATCTCCGGTGGTCCGGAATTTCCCGGTCGGTACCCGGATCTCGAAACGGGCTCCCTGACCCGGCTCGCTTGTCTCACGGATCGCGATCCCCGTGATGGCCAGGATCTCACGGGAGAGGAAGAGGCCGAGGCCCGTGTGCTTCCCGTACCCCCGTTCAAAGAGATGGGCCCGATCTTCCGGCGCGATGCCGGCGCCGTCATCCTCGACCATGATCTCCAGCTCGTTGCCTGCCTGTCGGGAGGAAATCCGGATACCGGTGAGCCGGTTTCCGCCATACTTCACCGCGTTGTCGCAGAGGTTGGAGAAGACCTTGCCCAGCATCGGGTCGGCAAGGATCTCCCAGGGTCCGGCTGTATTCTCCAGCACGACAGAACCGAGATCCACCTCCTTCCGGACTGAGAGGACGAGCGTTCCGAGATCCTGCCATGCCGGTGCCTCGGTACCGAGCTGCTGGTACTCGTGGGTGAACGCGATCTGCTCGGAGATTGCGGCAAGGGCCTGCTCCTGTTTTGCCAGGTACTCGATCTGCTGCGGGTTGGTAGCGAGGTCCCGGCTCAGTTCAAGGTAACTGTGCACGGCCACGATCTTGTTCGTGATGTCGTGGCGCGTGATACTCGTCAATAGACCGATCTTCCGGTTGGCCTCGGCAAGGGCGAGCTCTGCGATCTTCCGGGCCGTGATATCCCGGAGCAGGCAGATGTACCCCCCAGATACCTCAATCTTCTCGTCCATCGGTGTGACCAGGACGTCAAAATACCGGAACGCACCCTCACGTTCACGACGGATCTCGAAACGGCAGGGTACATCCCGTATAAGGGCTTCGGCGGACCCGGCCAGTTCCGGCACGACCTGCCCCACCGGCTGCCCGATGGCATCGCAGGAGCGGATCCCGGCGATCCGCTCGGCCGCGGGGTTGAGATCCAGCACGCGGTTCTGTGCGTCTGCAACGAACACGCCATCTCCCGACATAAAAAAGACCCGGGAGTACGCCACCGGGACCGCCGAGAAGAGCTGGTACCGGAGGATACCGATAGCGATGAGGAGACTTGATGCAAGGAATGCAATCGGTGTCAGGTCGTATTCCGGAAAAGGCATGATCCGGAAGACATAGGCCATGTTGAAGATGATGGGGAAACAGGCGGCAACGGCGAGGAGGAGGGTCTGGCGGCGGTACAGCTCAGTCGGGCCGAAGAGCCGGCCCGCTGCCAGGATCAGGGCCGTGAGACCGAGCAGGTAACAGTAGGTGATGTGGAGCCAGAAGAGGGGGCCGTGCTTGTATATCCAGATGGTAACACCGTCAATCAACTGGGGGGAGATACTGGTATAATAGAGATAGTGGAGCGGGTTGGTCAGGACCATGAGCCAGACAATGCCGGGGATAATGAAGAAGAGCGGCACGGTACGGCGCGTCAGGTAGTGCCCTCGTCCGGTGTACACGAGGACGAGGAAGAGCCACGCAATGGGCACCGTCATGATACCAAGGTACTCGACAATGTTGATCAGGAGAACGAATGGCAGGCTCTGAACCATCATCTGGATGAGATCCCCGAAGATCCAGACAGTCTCGGCGACCATCAGGAAGAGGAACGGTCGTATGATCGGTATGGACCGGTTCTGCCACGCCACTACCGTGAGCAGGGCCGAGACAATACCCGAAACCAGCATATAGAGGACAAGAGGTGAGATCTGGAGTGGCATGGGATCAGCTCGGGACTGTGCAGCCCCGGGGGTACCGGGGGATTGTCTGTTAAAGTACTTTAGAGAATTTATAAATCATTTCCGATTTTATACCGGCCCGCGAATCGGCCCCACAATCTGCCCCGGATCTCACAACACTTACCCGGTGTCCCGGAATTTCCCGGGCGGCACCCGGATCTCAAAGCGGGCACCCCGACCGGATTCCCCGGTCTCTTCGATGGTAATATCCGTGATGGCGAGAATTTCGCGCGAGAGGAAGAGGCCAAGGCCAGTGTTCTTCCCGAAGCCCTGCTCGAAGAGCCTGTCCCGGTCCGCGGCCATGATCCCCTCGCCATCATCCTCAACAACGATGAAGAGAGATGTACCGTTATGGTGAGCGGTGACAGCGATCTCCGACATTCGTTTGCCGCCGTACCTGACCGCGTTATCCAGCAGGTTGTAGAAGACCCGCTCGAGCATCGGATCCGCGAGAATCTCCGTGGTCCCAACTGTACAGGAAAACCGGACCTCGTTAAGGAACACCTGGGTTTTTGCACGCCGGATCACGGCCTCTGCACGCTGCCATGCCGGTGCCTGGGTTCCCAGCTGCTGGTAGTTACGGGTAAACTCGATCTGTTCCCTCATGGCATTGACGGCAGCCTCCTGCCGCTTCAGGTACTCCGCCTGGGTCGGTGTCAGAGGGGATTTTCTAATGAGGGCAATGTACCCGTGTGCAATCATCAGCTTGTTCTCGAGATCGTGGCGCGTGATCCGGGTGAGGAGGTTGATCTTCTTGTTGGCGGTTGTAAGCTCAACCTCCGCCTCCTTGCGGCAGGTCACGTCCCGAAAAATACACAGATATCCCCGTGACCCGGTACCCTCTTCGTCAAGAGGGACTAACTGTATGTCGTAGTACCAATGCCGGCCGTTGTGGCTGATCAGGAACTCTCCTTTCCGCGCATCCTGGATGGAGAGGGAAAGTTCAAGGAGAGAGGCGGTTTCCGGAATGAGTGCCGCGAGTTCCCGGCCAATGACATCGCCCGATCTCATACCGATCAGACGTTCTGCTGCAGGGTTGAGATCCACGATCCTGAACTGGCTGCTGACAACAATAATACCGTCCCGGAGTGTGGCAAAGACCCGGGAGTACGCCACCGGGACCGCCGAGAAGAGATGGTACCGGAGGAGACCAATGGCAAGCACGATACCGGTCAGGAGGAATGCAACGGGTGTCAGGTCGAAATTGGGAAACGGGGCAACGTCAAGGACATAGGCAAGGTTGAAGAGAAAGGGGATGCAGGCAGCAACAACAAGAATCAATGTCTGTCGCCGGTAAAAATCATTAGGTGAGAAGAGCATTCCAGCAACGAGAAGGAGTGCGACAAGGCCGACAAGATAATTGTATGCGAACATGATCCAGAACAGTGGCCCGTGCTCGTAGACCCAGATCACGGTATCGCCGAAATATTCGGCATGGAACCCGGAATAATAGAGGTGATGCCAGGGGTTTGTAAAGACCAGGATGCAGACCAGCAGTGGAACGATGAAGAAGAGTGGAAGGGTCTTCTTCACGAGGTAATGTTCCCGCCCGGTATGGGAGAGCGCGATGAAGAGCCATGCCACCGGGACCATCATCATGGCCGGGTACTCGATATTGTTGAAGAAGAGTACCGTGGAGAGCTGGGTGCTCATCATCTCAAAGGCAGACCCGAAGATCCAGACCGTTTCGGCCGCCATCAGGAGGATGAAGGGTTTTGCAACGGGGAGGGTCCGGTTATACCACCCGATAACCGCGAGGAGGGCCGAGACGCTCCCGGAGAAGAGGAGGAAGAGAACGAAGGGTGTGAACTGGATGATCATGTTTCACCTGATGACCGGTATACTCCAGCGACAGAAGTCTGACTGTATGGGAGTTACGGATTGCGCAGGAACGATGAACGGGTACGTACTGCTTTCACGAGTATCACTAAGTCATGGTTCATGGCTCATAAATACCACGGATAGGATTACCGGATCTGCCCTGCCGGTATAGCCGCGAGTCCATAGGGAATAAGAGGAATTAGGGGAAAAGGAATTAACAGCCGCACCGGAACAGGTCCCGGACCATCCCCGGGATCTCGGAAACCCGGGACGCGACCGGCACACCGTGCTTTTTAAGCCGGGCGATCTTGGACTTTGCATCGCCCTCGCCGCCTTCGACAATGGCACCCGCATGGCCCATCCGCTTGTCGGGAGGGGCCGAGACGCCGGCGATGTACGAGACGATGGGGAGGTCCGTGCAGGTAGCCCCCTCCTCTTCGAGGTTGCCCCCCACTTCGCCGATCAGGACCACCGCCTTTGTCTCCGGGTCCTTCTCAAAGCGCTGCATCACATCCACAAACGTCTGGCCGATGACCGGGTCGCCACCGATCCCGACGACCGTGCTCTGCCCGATGCCGGCGCGTGTCAATTCGTCCACGACCTCATAGGTAAGCGTGCCCGACCGGGAGATGACCCCCACATGACCGCGGGTGAAGAGGGCGGACGGCATGATCCCCATCTTCACTTCGCCGGGCGAAAGGAGCCCGGGGCAGTTGGGGCCTATTACGCTTGCACCCTCCATTCTTGCGTACGCGACTGCTTTCATGGTGTCCTGCACCGGGATGTGCTCGGTGATGCAGACAATCGTGCCGATACCGGCGTTCGCCTCTTCCATGATGGCATCGGCAGCCGCCCCTGCGGGGACAAAGATGACAGCGGCACCGATATCGTGCTCCTTCATCGCGTCCTTTACGGTATTGTATACGGGAACGCCATGGACCTGCTGGCCCCCCTTACCGGGCGTGACACCGGCTACAACACCCCTCCCCCCGACTGTTTTGGCATACTCGTTCATCAGGCCGATGTGGAACTCGCCCTGCTTACCGGTAGCGCCCTGCACGAGCACCCCGATCTTCTTATCGCCGTAGATCATGCGGTCACCTCCACGGCCTTCTTCACAACAAGGTCCATCGTATCCAGCATCTCGTACCCCTTCTCAGAGAGAAGCCGCCGGCCCTCGGCTTCGTTCGTGCCCGCGAGCCGGACAATGACTTTCTGCGGGATCTCCGCGGCAATGATGCCCTTGGCCACCTCGTCGCACTTGGTGATGCCGCCCAGCAGGTTGACCACGATCACCTTCACTGACGGGACGCTCGCCACGAGCCGGACCGCGTTCTTCACGCGCTCGCTCTCGGCTCCGCCGCCCACGTCCAGGAAGTTCGCTGCCTTACCGCCATAATACTCGATAAGGTCAAGGGTCGCCATGGTGAGTCCGGCCCCGTTGCCAATGACCCCGATCTTCCCGTCCAGTTCAACATAGGAGAAGCCGTGTTTTTCGGCCTCGCGCTCACGCTCCGAGAGGTCACGGTTGACCGTGATCCCCTGACGGCCAAGGGCATTGTCGTCCACGATGATCTTTGCGTCCGCGGCAAAGATCCCGGCCGGGGTTGCAACGAGCGGGTTGATCTCGGCAAGGAGGGCGTCCTTTTCGATAAAGATCCGGTAGAGTTTGTTGATGACCGGGCCAATCTCCTTTGGTGCCGTCCCGAGGAGTTCCCGGATAAAAAACGGGGGAAGATCCCCCATGAGCGGGTTTGCCACGACCTTCCGGATCAGTTCCGGGTGCTCCTTTGCGGTGACCTCGATCTCGATGCCTCCCGCTTCCGTAAAGAGTATGAGCGGCTGCCGGGAGGAGCGGTCAACGGTGATAGAGAGGTAGTACTCGTGCTTAATATCGAGTCTCTGTTCGGCAAGGATCTCCTTTACCGGCAGTCCCTTGATCTGCTTTCCAAAGAGCTCCTGTGCTACCTTCGCACCGGTCGCTTTATCGGCCATCAGGATGCCGCCAGCCTTGCCCCGGCCGCCCACGTCAACCTGGGCCTTCAGAACGAATGCATTACCCAGTGTATCAAGGTGGGGTGTGAGTTCATCGGGTGAACGGATCAGGAACCCTGCCGGGACAGGGATCCCGGCCGCTTTTATCACATTCTTTGCCTCGTATTCGTGTAACTTCATGGCTGTTTCCCCAGCTGCAGGCCCAGCTGCATGGCTTTCAGGTTCAGGTCCTCGGTTCCCTTGGGCACGGAGTCCAGAATGGCTTTCTTTAAGGATTCCTCGCTCACAACGTGCGTTGAGGCAACGAGCGCACCGAGCATAACAATGTTTGCAACAATATCTTTCTTGAGGTTCTGCTTGGCTTCCTGCGTTGCCGGGATCTCGATACACCGGCATTTCGGCCGGGAGTGGACAAGGGTCGAATCCACAAGCATGACAGCGTCGTCCTGCGCCTGCGTCCCGTACTTCTCGAAGCCTTCCTGCGACATGATAACGTAAATACCGGGTACCGCAACCTTGGGGTAGAGGATCGGGTCGTCATCGATAATGACAGCGCTCATCGATGCCCCGCCCCGCGCCTCGGGTCCGTACACCTGGGTCTGGACGGCGTACTTGTTGTCGTACATCACGGCGGCCCTCCCGATGATGACGGCCGAGAGGATGATCCCCTGTCCGCCAAACCCCGAGAATCGAATCTCATGCCTCATGGCTTCACTCCCATGGCCGGCCGGTTCCTTTTTATAAGCTCCCCGACCACGAACATATCCTCCGGGATCTTCTCACCCGCCTCAAGCATCCGGTCACACTTTGCCTTCAAAAGCGAGTGGGCCCTGAGGAACTCGACATGGTCCATAACCTGCCGGAACTTGTTCCGGCGCCCGAACGCTGTCGGGCACTGGGTGAGTACCTCAATGAACGAGAAGCCCGGTGTCTCGAGGCCTACTTTCACCGCCTTCTCGAGCTCTTTGACATGGTAGGATGTCCAGCGGGAGACGTAGTTGGCCCCTGCCGCAGTCGCCAGCTCGCAGAGGTCGAAGGGTGGCTCGGCACACCCGTACGGCGTGGTGGAAGAGAGGCAGCCACGGGGGGTTGTCGGGCTCCCCTGCCCGCCGGTCATGCCGTAGATCTGGTTGTTCATGCAGACCACGGTCAAATCGATGTTCCGCCGGCAGGCGTGGATGAAGTGGTTGCCGCCGATAGCCGCAAGATCACCGTCACCCGTGAATACCACAACATTAAAATCGGGCTTTGCCATCTTGACGCCCGTTGCGAACGCGAGTGCACGCCCGTGGGTTGTGTGGAGCGAATCGGTGAGAATGTAGCCGGGGGCACGCGAAGAGCAGCCGATGCCGGAGACAAAGACAGTCTCCTCCTTCTTCCAACCCATGGAGTCCACCGCTGCGAGCGTGCAGTTGATGATCGTCCCGTTGCCACAGCCGGCACAGTAGATGTGGGGGAGCCGGTCCTGCCGGAACCACTCATCGTAACTCATATCTTCCCCTCCAGGCCCTGGACGAGCTCAGCGGGCGTGTGAAGCTCGCCACCCAGCTTGGGGATGGAGACAACCGGCACCTTCACATGACGCTGGATCTCGCGGGCCATCTGGCCAAGGTTCATCTCGGGAACGAGGAAACGCTTCGCGTTTTTGAACTTCGAGAGGGCCTTCTCGGGGAACGGCCAGACGGTTCGGATCCGGAGGAACCCGATGTTTTTGTCCTTTTTGTCGTGCATCACCTGCATGACCGTACGGACCGGGCCACCGTAGGCAACAAAGACCTGTTCCGCATCTGGGTTGACGACATCGTAATCCGCCATTGTGTCACGGGCGTTCTCGATCTTGTCCACCAGACGCTTCACGAGGGCCGCGTGCAGCGGGGGATTCGTTGCTGCAGGGTAGCCCCGCTCATCATGCGTGAGGCCGGTCACGTGGACGTGCTGTCCCGTGCCGAATGCGGGGAAGCCGGGGATGAGGTCCTGGTCCGTGACCCGGAACGGGGGGTTTCCCGGGGTGAAGGGCTTCCTCCCAATCCTTTCTATTGAATCGGGGACGAGGATCTTCTCCCGCATGTGCCCTACCGTTTCGTCTGCCATCACAAAGACGGGCGTCCGGTACCTGTCCGCGAGATTGAAGGCTTTTGCCGTAAGCTCAAACATCTCCTGCACCGTTGCCGGGCAGAGGGCGATGATTGCATAGTCGCCGTGAGAACCGAAGCGGGCCTGCATCATGTCCCCCTGTGCCGACATGGTAGGCTGGCCGGTGGACGGGCCACCCCGCTGTACATTGACGACAACGCAGGGCGTCTCGGTCATGGCGGCAAACCCGATGTTCTCCATCATCAGGCTGAACCCCGGGCCGCTCGTCGCGGTCATTGACCGGGCACCGGTCCAGGACGCCCCGATGATCGAGGCCATGCTGGCGATCTCGTCCTCCATCTGGATGAAGACCCCCCCCTTCTTCGGGAGCTTTGCCGCCATCAGCTCGGCAACCTCGGTCGAGGGGGTGATCGGGTATCCCCCGAAGAAGTTACAACCGGCGGCAAGCGCTCCCTCGGCACAGGCCGTGTTACCCTGCCAGAATTCAGTACGTGTCAATATTCGATCGCCACCTTATGGGGTTCGTAGGGTTCTTCCTCGATCCAGTGGATTGCCTGATCGGGGCAGGTGAGCTGGCAGACCCCGCAGAGTTGCCGGCCGTAGAGGTTGCGGAGACGGCAGTTGGTGCAGCGTTCGGGCCGGTCCAGTTCGGGGACGGCAACACCTTTCCGGTTGAGTTTTTTTCCCTCACGGAAGATCTTGTACGGGCAGACTTTCGTGCAGAGGTTGCAGCCCTTGCACCGGTTCTCGTCGATGGCGAGTTTCATGAATCGGCAGTCCTGATCGTAGTACTTATACGGTAACTGTTACAAAAAACCTGTCCTTATTACCAGATCAACGGCAGGATGCATGAGTATACTTCCGGAACACTTCGTCCGCATTCTTCCTTGCCGCATCGAAGATGTCGTTCCCGTAAGAATCGATCCCGATCACGAGCGGAAGCCGTTCAAGGGCTATGGCCCAGACCGCCTCGGCCATCCCAAGGTCCTCATAGAAGACCCCTTTCAATGCCATATGGGACGAGGCAAGGGCCGCACAGCCACCGGTAAATGCAAGATAAACTCCCTTTCCTTTAAGCTGGTTTCGCACGGTGGCACCCATGCCCCCTTTACCGATAAACCCACGGACCCCTTTGTCAATCAGGAATCCCTCCAGTTCGTTCATCCGGGCCGATGTCGTGGGGCCCGCCGCGATCACCTTCCCGGCCTGGACGACCGGGCCGCAGTGGTAAATGACAGCCCCCTTCGGGTCAAACGGGATGCCGTCTTCCTGCATCCGGAGATGGGCTTCGTCCCGGGCCGTGTATACGATACCCGAAAGCTCGACATGATCGCCGGCTTTTAGTTCCAGCACCTCGTCCCCAAGCGGGGTGGTAAGCCGGACGACCGGGCCGGTCACAGGACCACCTCCACGGTCGCGTGGCGGTTCGCCCAGCACTGGATGTTCACCGCAACCGGAAGCGATGCCGTGTGACACCCGGCGGTCTTCACTTTGACGGCAAGGGCTGTCGTGTCCCCGCCAAGGCCCATGGGCCCGATCCCGAGTTCGTTCACAGCGCAGAGGAGCTGCTGCTCGAAGTCCGTCATCCGGTCCACGGGATCGAGGAGGGCTGCCTTGGCGAGCGCGGCTGCCCCATCGAAGGTCCCGCCGATACCGACACCTATGATGAGCGGGGGGCAGGGGCGGGAACCGGCGAGATAGACCGTCTCGACAACGAACTTCTCGATCTGATCCTTCTGGGACGGGAGGAGCATCACGGTCCGCGACATGTTCTCCGCCCCTGCACCTTTCGGGAGCACCGTTACCGTGAACGTCTTTCCCGGCTTCACGTGGATCGCGGGCATCCCCGCACCGGTGTTGTCATTACTGTTGTGCCGGGTGAGCGGATCCACGACATTGGGACGGAGGGGGACGTCCTTTGTTGCCCTGCGGACACCGTCTGCCACCGCATCATACAGGGTATCCGTGAACGGGATCTCCGGAGGCACCGTGAGATAAATGACCGGAACACCGGTATCCTGGCACATCGGCACGCCAAGTTCCCCGGCGGTCCTGATATTCTGCAGGATGTTGGCAAACTCCCCGCGGGCCACCGCGTTCGTCTCGGCACGGGCGGCATCCCCAATCACCTTCAGCACGTCCACCGGGAGGCGGATGACTGCTTCGCGGTAGGCCCGGAACGTGGCGTCGGCAAGCGCCGAGCGGATACGGGCAGGATCCGGTGTCTGCATACAGGTATACGTGAGAAACGGGGGGTAATATAAGGATCGGGCGCAGTACCGCAACCGCGACGCCCATACCGGAAGAGGAATAATAATGCATACATATGTCAGGACTCATAGTCTATCCAATGACTGTTTCCCGACGGTGCGGTACAACAGCCGCATGTATCACCCTTATCTTCTGTATCCTCTCCTGCGGTTGCGGGGACTATGTGCCGAACCACGATGTGATCGTGATCCGTCTGCATCCCGACGGCACAGCGGCCTGGACCCGGACGCTCGATACCGGTTTCGACGATGTGGCAGGGGACATTGCGGAGACACCTGCGGGGGATCTTGTTATTGCAGGAGGCAACGCGAGCCGGCGGTATGGATCGCCGGTGCCAAAACTTACGCTGCTTGCCGGGAATGGAACATTCCTCACCGATAAACCCTGCCCTGAAATATCCGGGGAATTTACCGCGCTGATCCTCACCCGGGATGGCACCCTCGCAGCATCGACATACGATGGAGAGGTAGGGCTGTTCGATGCGGAGGGGCGGCTCATCTCCTCTACCGCGACCGGTCTCTCCGGTGTCTGGGGGATTGCGCCGGCAAAGGATGGCGGCATTGTCGTGGCCGGGGAGTCATGGGAGCAGTACCCTTCGGGCACATTCCCGGTATACGATGCCAACGGGACGCTCTCGACACGGGAGCCGGTGGCAGGAGAGACCGTGGTCACACCCGGGTGCCACGAGACTGTTCTTGCAGCGGGCGACCGGAAGATCCCGGTGACCGAGTGCGTGGCACCGGTCATGACGACAGAACAGGCCGCAGTGGTTGTCCTTGACCGGAACGGTACCGTCATCAGGAAGCAGGGATACGGTGCCTCCGGTCTTGGGAGTTTCTGGTCCGCCGCGAGTACGGACGACGGACGGTTGTATCTCGGTGCGTTCGGGAAGGCCACCGGTGAGGGCGGGAATGCACAGACCCACCGCTATGCGGTATCCCTTCGGCCGGATGGAAGCGTCGCATGGATCACGGATCTCGGGACGGCGAACCAGTACTTCCCTTCGGTATGGGATATCGGGCCGGACCGGCTCCGGCTGATCATCCCGGATGAGTATGATATCGGGGATAATTCCACGAGCATCCGGCCCATCGCCGTGGATCTCGGACCGGACGGGGAGGTGACCGGCAGGGCGGCCCTCAACGCGAGCCGGCTCATTACCCCGACCGCTGACAGGGGCTATTTCTCTGCCGGTGTCCCGATCACGACAGACGCTCCCGGTTATTACGACGGGCTCTCCGGCTCAGACCCCCGGAACGTACTTCATGCCAGAAAGCTCACTGCTACCGGATCAGTCGAGTGGGACCATGGTGTGCTGACGAAGATGAACGGATTGATCAAACGGGTGATCCAGACATCCGATGGCGGGTACGTGATCCTTATCATGCGGGAGAACCAGGCCACCTAACGAGATGAATGGCAGGATCTGAGGGATCGCACCCGGACCTGCGCCATCAGGATCCCGTTACGATAACGGTCAGGAACCCGCCGTCGCGGGTCTGGATAATCTGCCGGGGCGCTATCCACGCGGGAAGATGAGGCACGGGGGTGTCCCGGACAACCGTCCCCCCGGGCGAGAGCAGTACCATGTGCAGGCTGCTGCCCGCGTAAGGATTGTTCGTGAACGCTGCTGTGTCTGGGAAGGGATATGCCAGGAACGCGTATCCCCCGTCGGAAGTCCGGCAGACCGGGTCGACCGCAGCAAGGGGCATCCTTCCGGATATGTTCCCGCCCATATCCACCGTCACGAGATCCGATTCCATGTATATGACGAGGTTCTTGTCTTTCTTTGAGTCCCGGAATGTATAGAGCACTTCAAGATCGCCTTCTGCATTCTCCTGCATCGAGGCGATGCTTCCCGACTCGCGGCTGCCGACCGGCAGGGCCCAGATCACGGTGCCGTTTTCATCGATATGGTACACGGAAGCATCGATGTACGGCACCCCGCTCTGTCCCAGGTAAAGAGTGCCACCGGCAGCCGGCAGGACGGTGGTCGAGGGGATCCTCAGCTGCCGTTTTGTGGTGCCGTTCTTGTCCAGAATGAAGGTCGGGTTTCCTGCAAGGACAAATCCTCCGTCCCGTAGCGGGACGATCGCCTTGTAGGCGGAAGCGGTGGTCCGGTTCCACCCGGCAGAGCCGCTGGCATCGATCTTCCAGAGGGTTCCCGAATCGAAGTTGTTGTTATTCGCTGCCACAAAAAAGCCGCCGTCCGGGGCTTCGGCTATATCGGCGGAATAGACATCCGGTCCGTCAAGCGTCCGGTCCCAAACGGTTTTACCGGTGCCGTCCAGCCGGACGACACGCAGGCGATGGGAAGAAACCGGATAGTCAGCTGCCCACCCGGCAACGGCATACCCCCCATCCGATGTCTGGATGACCGAAGTTGCATAATCGTCTTTCCCGCTGTCGATGGTCACGTTCCATATCTCTGCACTACCGGCATCGTACCTGGTGACCAGGATATCGGTCGCTATGTGCCCGTGGCCGCCGCCCGCGAGGATTATGACGCCTGTACCGATGACGACGACTGTAAGGACAGACAACGCGATGATGGCGGATCTCATGGCATATTGTTTTCAATATATTCGGGTTAATGGTGTCGGAAGGACCCGGAAAGGACTATACCGGCGTTGCAGAAGATTACCGGGATGCCGATGAATGGGAGCGGATCCAGCGGGATCTTAAAACAAGACGTTCCCGGCAGCCGACAAGGCCCTGCGCACAACGCTCGACCACAAGTACGATCTCAGTTATTATACCTGCCAGAACTGCTACCTGCCGTGGAGGCACAGGCCGATCTCCTTTTTTTACAGGAATGCCCGGGCATTTTTCTTCCGGGGAGAGTCCTGCCTCGCCACCCCGGACACCTGCCCCTGCCTGAAGCTATTAATAAGGGTTGCACTAATGGATGCCTGTAGGCACCGCACCGTTACGGTGCCGGGAGTTGCAGCACCATGCAGGAAGTAATCAGAAAGATGATCACGGAAGCAATGGCTGCCCAGCATGCTGACGTGAACCAGATCAAAAAGAAACGCGGCAAGAATTTCATCATCGACGATACGAAAGCGTATGTCGACGCCGTCAAGGACATGAAACCTGCAGGAAGTCAGAGCAAGGCTGTCTTTGCCCTGCACAAGGATTCCGTCAACGCCCATTATACCATTCTTAAGGGGCTGACAACGACAATCCGGCCCGAGGACGACCCCTTCGTAGAGCACTACCAGACGCCGGTCCTCATGGAGATGCTCTACGATGCGGACCCGAAGTTCCGCAAGAGCGTGGATACATTCATCAAGGCCGTAGGAAAAGCCGAGGCCCTGATAGGGAAGGAATCGGCACGCCGCTACGCAGGGTTCTACGGCCCCACCTGCGTCGTCGACTTCGCCCTGATCCCCGGCAGCAGCAGCAACATCGTCAACCGGATCCTGAAGACCACTACGATCCCCCTTGCCCACAAACAGACGATCCTCGCGGCCAAGTCCTGGGCCATGAACACCTCCTACGGCATCGGCGATGTCTTCGCCCACGCCCTTGAAAGCGGGGCTACCCTTGCCGATGCGGTGAACCAGGAGGTCGCCATGATCCAGTCTATCTACGACACACCGGTCGAGGCCCAGGCCAAGCTGATGGACAGCGTGGGCCAGACTTCCTTCGATTGCCGGAAGTACATGAAGCAGTACCGCACCAAGATGCAGGCTGCCGTCAAGGCCTCGCTCAACGAGGGCGTCCATTACGGCAACATCGTGACCGTACCGGCCTACTGCGTGGGCGACGTTGCCCACCACATCGCCCAGTCCACGTACAACATGTGCAAGGATGACGTGATCATGGCGGTCATCGAGGCAGTTACCGAGGTGATGGACAAGACCCTGAAAGCCGCGGCACCGAAGATGAAGAACGAGACCGAAGTACTCTCGGTCGCCACCGGGGCTTCTGCAAGCGCCGCCGAGTATATTCTCGAACTCGACGGGTTCAATGCGATCATGGTCGTGGACATGCTCACCAAGCGGTACCACAACTACGTCCAGCTCTACCCGAAGCGGGGTGCCGCCATCGAACTCCACAACTGCGACTTCATGGACATGATCTACCGCGGCTGGAAGATGGTGGACAAGGCGCGGAGGATGCAGGCCGGTCTGCCCGGTGCGCTGAAACCGAAGGTTGCAGGATTCGACGTAGACCTCTCCCCGGTCCTGAAGAACGAGGTGCTGGCCAACCCGCAGCGCTACGCGTACCCGGCCTGCGCGATGACCGTGCGGTTCTCGGCGATGATGCGCCTTGCGGACTACCCGTGTCTCCTGACGAGCGAACCGGTCACGGCCACGCTGATGACCAACATCATCGCCCTCAACAAAGACGTTGCCGCGGCGCCTGCCCGGATCTGCAAGGACTGCGCATCCGCTGCCCTGATGGATTTCCGGCACTGCTCCTGCCAGTGGAAGGAAGCGGTGTAAGTACGTCCGGGTGAACGCCATGAAGTGCTACATCTGTGCAAAGGAGGGAAAGGAGAGCGACGCGGTCGCGGTCTGCGTTGCCTGCGGCATGGGAACCTGCATGAAGCACACGGTGAGAAGGGATGTCGACGTCTGGGAGGGCGGGTACCCGCTCCCCTCCCGGAAACTGCCCAAGAAGATGCCCCGGATGCTCTGCCCCGACTGCGATGCGGCGTACGCGGGGGCGAAGTGATGGCATCCCTTGCCAGCCGAAGCATAGCAGAAGGGGTCGGGACCGGCCTTCTTGTGTACTTCGGCGCCGGGGCGGCCGCGATCACGCTGATGCTCGCCCAGGGTACGAAGCCGGCAACTACCTTCAACATCGGGATCGGGCAGCTCGGCGGTTTGGGCGACTGGTTCGCTATCGGGATCACCTTCGGGATCGTGGTCGCTGCCGTCATCTACGCGCTCGGCCGGGTCTCGGGTGCGCATATCAACCCGGCCGTTACGATCGGGCTGTGGGCAACGAAACGGTTCCCGTCCAAGGACGCCGCGGCCTACATCGTCGCCCAGTGTATTGGCGCTGCCATCGGGAGCCTTCTCTTCTTCCTGACAGTCGGGCCGGACGCGGTCACGGTCGGCGGGCTCGGGGCAACGGCCCCGTTCCCGGGGATCGGGTACGGGCAGGCGATCCTGGTCGAGATCATCGCAACCTTCGTGCTGATGCTCGTGATCATGGGTGCAGCCGTGGACCCGCGGGCCCCGCCGGGCTTTGCCGGACTCGTCATCGGCCTGACCGTTGCCGGCATGATCACGATGGCCGGCAACATCTCCGGTGCCTCGCTCAACCCGGCCCGCACCTTCGGGCCGTACGCGATGGACTTCCTATTGGGCGGCCAGAACCTCTGGGGATTCTTCCCGATCTACATTATCGGGCCGGTCGCCGGCGCCGTCCTCGCGGCAGTCTTCTACGACCGGATCACCGCGGAGTGAGCCCCATAGATTATACTTTTTTTATTTTTTCCGATGCCCTTCCTGCCATGCCGGAGGGGGTCAGACGGCAATCCCCTGTCTACCTGTGCCCCGCATCACAGCCCGAATACCGCCAGTCCCCATAATATCCCGGTGATCATGATCGCAACAAGTACGACCACAATCCCCGGCCGGACCGCGAGCAGCCCGGGGATCGTTTCAGCCGGAAAGGCACCCCGGTTAAGAACCATCCGGTCGAGATACGGGTATGCCCGGGCAAAGAGTGCGGCACCGATTACGATCCCGATTCCGCCAACGAGAGCGTCCACCGCACCGGTCCCGATAGCACCAGCGGCGGTGCCGGGACAGTAGCCGAGCAGAGCGAAGCCGGCCCCGAAGACAAGGCCACCGATCACCGTTGCACCAACGGATCCGCCCCGGCAGTGAAGGCTGACCACGCCCGCACCCTTCAGAGCATAGATCCCGATCATTCCCACGAGGACCGCAGAGAGCATCACCTTCACGACCGTGAAATCGGTAAGGAGGAGCTGCCCGATGATCACATCGTAGTCCGTCACCCCTCCCTTCTGGAGCAGGAAGCCGAATACGATACCTGACAGGAGACCGAGGACCAGCTGGAGCCGGGGGTTGTTCCGGATCTGTTCGAGTGTCATCGCTTCACCTCACGGGAACCGGAACCCGAACAACAGGCCCGCAACCAGAATTCCTCCGGCAAAGAAGCAGATCGCCGCGACCCAGCTCGCAAGAGAGAGCTGGAGTGTGCCGGAGATCCCATGCCCTGAGGTACAGCCACCGGCCCAGCGTGCCCCGAGGCCGATCAGGATCCCACCGAGCAGCGCGACTGCGAAGCGAAGCACGACATCCGGTCCAAATGCCGCTGCAAAGATCGGCGGAACTGTCACGATGGTAAGAGTTCCCGACAGGAACGACGAGAGGAACGCACCGATCACGACCCCGATAATGAGCATCCAGTACCAGTCAATGCAGGGAATGAACTTCCGGTAATACGGCATCTCCCGTGCCCGGTTGCCTGAAATCCCGCACTGCACCATACCCGCAGTGTGGGAGAAACCCGTCGAACACCCAAGCGGGTGATCGGAGAGGAGAAATACGGTCCAGATCAGGATCCCGATCCCCGCACCTGCGATATACGGCGACCAGGCCGCCATAGAAAACCATTCGAACATACGGTATCCCTGAATGGAACGATGCGTTGTACCCTGATATACACTTTTAGATCGGGGAACAGACGTTGTGAACTACACTGCAATGCCGCATATGCAGGTAAGAGCCAACGGGCGGTAACGTGGTGGAAAATAGAATAGTGGTGGGAGAAGAGAAAAGAGCGGTTACTTCTTGCCGCCCTTTGCCGGGGCTGCACCCTTCTTCTCTTCGGCTTTGGCCGGTGCGGCTTCCTTGCCACCCTTGACCGGTGCCGCTCCCTTGGCATCCTTTGCCGGCTCGGCCGCTGCTGCCTCTTCGGTCACGACCGGCGCTGCAACAACCTTCTCGCCGACAAGCTTCGGTGCCGCAACAATCCTGCCGCTGACCTTGATCGTGGAGACCTTCAGGTGTGCAGGGCTTGGGAGTTTATGGGCGCTGTGCCGGAGGGCGTCCTTGATCTTCTCCAGGTACTGGGGGGTGGAGAAGACCGTCATGATCTTCTGGCCCGCTTCGACACGGGCTGCCGTGCCGACAGCCTTGCCGAACGCGAGGCGCATCCCTTCCGAGACACGGTCCGCACCGGCGCCGGTTGCCTGCTTGTTCTCGCGCAGGACGTGGTGGGGGAAGACGCGCACCTTGAAGTGGAAGTTGGACCGTCCAACATCCTTCATCAGCCGGCGGTTCGCGGTGATGCGGGCTGCTTCAAGGGAACTGTGCCGGATCTGGCAGGCTTCTTCAACAATCAGGTCAACTTCGGTCGGGAACTCCTGCGAGAGGTTGCCCATCTCGAACTGCACGATCTTGTTCCCGGGAACACCGCCCATGTATTCGCGCCGTGTGTAGGCTTTCTTGGCAACGTTCCTGTACATTTTTGCCGGTTTTCTAACCATCGCGTCCTACTCCTGTGGAAATTTGTTAAAAGCGGGCAAAAATATCAGGTATTTAACAAGATATCGATGCCGGTACGCTTCTCAAACTGCTTGTATAAAATGGATACGGGGCATATTAAACCTTACTGGATAGAACAGTTCTGGTTAATAAGGTCCAGGACGTCCCGCCGGACCCGGGCGAATTCCACGCTGGTGCGGTCGCGGGGGCGGGGGAGTTCGATCGGGAAGATCCGGCATATCCGGCCCGGCCGTGGCGTCAGCACGATGATGCGATCCGACAGGAATACCGCTTCGTCCACGCTGTGGGTGATGAAGATCACCGTCTTTTTCGTCTTCTCCCAGATCTGGAGCAGCTCCTGCTGGAGCATGTTCCGGGTCTGGGCGTCAAGGGCCCCGAAGGGCTCGTCCATGAGGAGAAGCACCGGGTCGAGCGCCAGCGCCCGGGCTACGGCCACCCGCTGCCGCATCCCCCCCGAGAGCTCTGACGGGTAACTGTCGCGGAACTGCGAGAGGTTCACGAGCGCAAGGAACCGGTCCGCGATCCGGTACCGTTCCTCCCGGGGCATTCCCTTCATCTCGAGGCCGAACGCGATGTTATCGATCACGGTACGCCACGGGAAGAGGGAGTATTCCTGGAAGACCATGCCGATCTTCGGGCTCGTCCCTGTGATTGCCTCCCCGTCGAGCACGATCGAACCGTTCCGGGCAGTATCGAGCCCGGCGATCATGCGCAGGAGCGTGGTCTTCCCACAGCCGGACGAGCCGAGAATGCAGACAAACTCCTTGTCCTCCACATCGAACGCGAGATGATCGAGCACTGTCAGCTCGGACCCGTCCTCGCGGGCAAAGGACTGCGAGAGGTCGCTGACCCTGAGGTTTCCCATCCTTATGCCACCTCCCCGGTGCGCCACTTCAGGAAGTGACGATCCATATAGTACCGGAAGGCCATGTCGACGGCAAGCCCGGTCAGGCCAAGGAGGAGCATGTACACGACAACACAGTCCATCTGGTGCAGGTTGTAGTAGAACCAGAGCGCCATGCCGAGGCCGTTGTTCGAGACGCCGAAGAGTTCTGCTGCGACAAGGCACATCCAGCCGACGCCGCACGCGATCCGGAACCCGGCCGCCACGGAGGGGAGGGCCGCGGGAAAGGCGATGAACCGGATCTGGTTCCAGCCCTTCGTGCACCCGAGCATCCGGCCGGCCTCGACGAAGATCCGGGGCACGCCCCGGAAGCCGCTGTAGGTGTTGATGATGATGGGAAAGACGGAGCCGATGAAGATGACAAAGCCGGCCGAGAGGGGCGTCAGGCCGAACCAGATGATCGCAAACGGGATCCATGCGAGCGGCGGGATGGGGCGGAGGATCTCGATGACGGGGTCGATGAAGGCATCGAAGCGCCGGCTCCATCCCATCGCGATCCCGACCGGGATGCCGACTGCAAGTGCGAGGCCCAGGCCGATGGCGAAGTGGACCAGGCTTGCCCGGAAATCCAGGATGAGCCGGCCCTTCTCGATGAGGCCGATGAACGCTGAGAGGACGTCCGGGGGAGAGGGGAGGATGAACGCATCATTCACCACAAAAATGGCAACAATCTCCCAGAGGACGAGGGTCAGGACAATGGCCAGTACCCCGAGCCACCGGTGCGGGTTCGTCTGGTTCCGGATGTTCATTCTGCTCCTTGTGCGGTGACGGAACGTATACGCCGCCAATTCTGGTACAACTGGTGCTGGCAGAGAAAAAAAAGGTTGGGACGCGATCACGCCGGCTTCTGGTAGAACGAGAGGTCGAAGAGATCGTTCTGCGTCAGGTTCTTCTTGACATACCCGAGATCGTACTGGATCTTCGCGTAATCGAGGACCGGGCTGATGATGATCGTCGGGTCCGATGCCCAGCTGCCGTCCCATTCCTTCAGGGAGGCTTTTACATCCTCAAGAGTGGCCCCGGTCTTGGCGACATAGATCGCCGCGGCTTCGTCAAGGTTTGCCTCGTTCCAGGCAACGGCCCGGTCATTGGTCTTGATCAGCTGCCGGACGATCTCCGGGTGCTCGCGGATCAGGTTGCCGGAAACAACGAGCACGCAGCAGGTGTGGTTCGGGTACATCTCACCCGAGTGGACTACGATCTTGCCCTTGCCCTGGTCCACGACAGTGCTGGGGGAGGGGGTCGGGAGGAAGACCGCGTCGACCTTGCCGGCTGATATGGCCGTGACGGCATCACCGGGGTTCATGCCCTTGATAGTAACGTCCTTGTCGGGGTCGATGTTGTTCTTCTTCAGCCAGTTCCTTAAGATCGTGTCCTGGATGGTGCCGGCCTGGAACGTGGCAATCGTTAAGCCTTTCAGGCTCTCGGGACCCTTGTAGTCGATGTTGTTTGCAACAACAAGATCGGAGCCCTGCGTGTTGACGCCCGCCACGATCTTGGCATCGAGCCCGGTGGCAACGGCACTGATGACAGGGGCCGAGCCCACGTAGGCGACATCGATGTCACCCGAGAGCATCGCTGCCATCTCGGGTGCGCCGGTCTGGAAGATCTTGTCGGAAACATTGGTCACGCCCAGCGGCGCGAGGTCTTCCTTGAACCAGCCTTTTTCCATGGCGGTCATCTCGGCCATCTGGTGGGTGCTCGGCTGGTACCCGATGCGGAGTTCGGTCAGGGGGGCCGCCGTGGCGGCGGGAGCAGCGGTCCCGGCAGGTGTGGCCGAACCGGCAGTTCCGGACGTCTGGGTACATCCGGCAGCAATCAGGAAGAGGGCGACTGCGAGAAGGGCAATCGCCGCGATCGTAGAGGATCTCATACCCACTTGGTTGCCTTGTCGATATTAAAAAATTGTCCATTGCGGATAATAACTGTCTCAAATTGTATCATAAATCATAAAAATTAAGACAAAACACTAATGAAAACTGGATTGTTGTCAGTAAACCGGAACTGGCCGTTCCAAAAAAATGGACAATAATAGAAAGATTTTTGGTAAATTATCCTGATGTGATCATCATATGATACAATCCGACCCCATTGACCGGCTGATGCGCGCAGCACTGGTGTCCGATGAGGAGTTCGTTATCGTACTCAACGATCTCCTCCGGCACGACCTGCGCATCAGCGTACGGGAATTATCGGAGAAGAGCGGGATCGCCCAGAGCTCGCTGTACAAGATCCTGCACGGGAAACGCTCGCCCAATCTCTCCACGCTCCGGGACATCATCCGGGCCCTGCGGACATTCTACTCGAAGAGCGAGGGCGAGTTCATCGGCCTGATCGCGGCACGGTCCGTCTTAGAATCCATAGAAGAACGAACCATGGAGATCGGGGACAAGAAGATCCGGGTGCGGGAGTACCCCGTGCATACCATGGAAGACGCGATCGTGGCCGCAGTCCGGGCCGAGCGGGAGAACGCCGTCGCGATCGTCTGCGCCCCTATCGTCTCCAGCGTCATCGAGCAGCTGGTCACGATCCCGGTGGCAACGATCATCCCGCGGGAATCGGTCCAGCGGGCGATCGAGCTTGCGGCGCGCAAGGCGTGGCTTTAATCAGTATATGACCAATAATACCGGTAGGATTGGGTGAACGGATGCGAACCGATGTGGTGAGACGGGGGCGCCTTTCCGGCGAGCGGGACCATGACATGCAGGAGTTCCTCTCGTCGATGACCGCGGACCGGTGTATCGCGAAGGCCGATCTCCTCGTGGACATCGCCCACGTACTGATGCTGGACCGGCAGAAGATCAACGACCGGAAGGCGACGCAGCAGATTCTCAACGTCCTGCTCGGGCTCAGCGACAAGGGGATCCCGGAGGATGTCTTCGACGACCGGTTCGAGGACGTGCACGCAGGGATCGAGTCGCTCGTGATCGAGGCCGCGGGGCCGGAGGCCGGCGGGAGGATGCATATGGCACGATCCCGGAACGACGAGGTCGCGACCTGCATCCGGATCGCCCTCCGCGAGGCGCTCCTCCTCCAGATGAAGACCATCGGCGAGCTCCGGGGCACCCTCATCTCCCTTGCCGCAAAGCACACGGGAAGCGTGATGCCGGGGTTCACCCACCTGCAGCACGCCCAGCCCACCACCCTCGCCCACCACCTCCTTGCGTACGAGCAGGCATTCGGCCGGGACTTCGACCGGCTCAACGATACGTACGCCCGCGTCAACCGCTGCCCGCTCGGCGCGGCCGCGTTCGCATCCACGGGCTATCCCATCGACCGCGACTACACCGCGTCCCTCCTCGGGTTCGAGGGCCTTGTCGTGAACAGCATGGACGCCGTTGCCACCCGCGACTTTGCGCTCGAGACCCTTGCCGACCTCTCGATCCTGATGGCAAACACGAGCCGGCTCTGCGAGGAGCTGGTGGTATGGAGCACCACGTTTGTGAAGTTCGTTGACCTGGACGACACCTACTGCTCAACATCGTCCATCATGCCCCAGAAGAAGAACCCGGACACGGCCGAGATCATGCGGGCGAAGGCCGGGTCGGTCTTCGGGTCCTTTGCCGGCGCGTTTGCCATCGTCAAGGGCCTCCCGATGAGCTACAACCGCGACCTCCAGGAACTGACCCCCGGCCTCTGGCGCGGGGTGCACGATGCCGCGATCAGCACCCGGATCCTCTGCGGCATGCTCAAGAGCGCGGAGTTCGACACAAAAAGGATGCGGGAAGAGGCCGGCAAGGGCTTCTCCACCGCGACCGAACTCGCCGACACGCTCGTCCGCTCCTACGACATCCCGTTCCGGACCGCCCACTCCATCGTGGGACGGGCAGTCCAGAAAGGCAGCCTGACGCTTGCCACGCTCGACAAAGCGGCAGCGGAGGTTGCGCCGGGCACATCCCTGAAAACGATGGGGCTTACGCAGAAAGAGATCGACGAGGTCCTGGAAGCGGACTACTCGGTTGCGATCCGGGACGTCACCGGTGGCCCGGCCCCGGCTGCAACGAAGAAGGCTATTGCCGCCAGGAAGAAGCAGCTTGCTGCCGATAAGGTACAGACCGACAACCAGATCAAGAATCTTGAGAAAACCATCACCCAACTCATCACCACGGCACGGAGGCTGGTAGCATAACAGTACCGTTTGTTTCAGGAGATCTCGTCCAGTGCACCTTTGGCGGGAAGCAGCAGAAAGGCATCTACATCACGGAACGCGACGGCATGGCCGTTGTCAAGCTCGGGTCCGGTTACAATATCGGCGTTCCCCCGCAGGCCTGCTCGTTCATCGAGCACGCCGGCCCGCAGGCCGGAAAACCGGCGGCCGCAGCGCAGAACAACAACCTCCCGCTCCTCTCGATCGTCTCGACCGGGGGCACCATCGCCAGCCGGATCGATTACCGGACCGGATCGGTCACGAGCCAGTTCGATGCAAACGATATCCTCGTCGCCATCCCCGAGCTCGCGGAGATCGCGCACTACCGCACCATCCCGCTTGCCACGATCCTCTCCGAGAACATGACGCCCGCCATCTGGCAGGACCTGGCCCGGGCCGTCCATGACGAGATCAAGGGAGGCGCCCGGGGGGTCATCGTCACCCACGGGACCGACACGATGGCCTACAGCGCCGCGGCGTTAAGCTTCATGATCGACAGCCCGGCCCCTATCGTCTTCGTGGGTTCCCAGCGGTCGGCCGACAGGCCTTCGAGCGACAACGCGATGAACGCGGTCTCGGCTGCTGCTGCCGCAACAAGCGATCTCGGCGAAGTAGCCGTGGTGATGCACGACTCCACGAACGATGACCGGTGCGCCATCCACCGGGGCACCCGGGTCCGGAAGATGCACACCTCCCGCCGGGATGCATTCCGGAGCCTCGGTGCTGACCCTGTCGGGTACGTTGAGTACCCGTCCCGAACGGTCACGCTCACGCCGGGCGCGATCCGGCGCGGGGAGCGGAAGCTGGCCCTCCACGACAACCTCGAACCGCACTGCGGCCTCATCCAGTTCTTCCCGGGCATGTCCCCGGATATCCTGAAAGCCTATGAGGGATACCGGGGCCTTGTCATCGCCGGTACCGGTCTCGGCCACACCAGCACGGCCCTCATCCCCGGGCTCCGGAAGCTTTCCGATGACGGGACGCTGGTCGTGATGACTTCGCAGTGCATGCACGGACGGGTCTGCGACCGGGTATACGATACCGGCCGCGACCTGCTCGCAGCAGGCGTGCTCGAAGGCGGCGACCTGCTGCCGGAGGCAGCGCTCGTCAAGCTGATGTGGGTGCTTGGAAACGAGAAGAGTCCGGAGAAAGCCAAAGCCCTGATGCAGAACGATCTCAAAGGGGAGTGCACGCGGAGGAGCGCCCATGGACTATAAGGCACTCGGCCTCGTGGCCGGGATCGAGATCCACCAGCAGCTGGATACGAAAGAGAAACTCTTCTGCCACTGCCCGACAACCCTGCGCGAGATCGCGGAGCACAACGGTGAATTCTCACGCTACCTCCGGGCCACGGTCTCCGAGATGGGCGAGATCGACCGGGCGGCAAAGGAGGAGATGAAGAGCGACCGGAAGTTCCTCTACTATGCGTACGACACCACCTGCCTGGTGGAGAACGACGAGGAGCCCCCGGCACCGATGAACGAGGAAGCACTTTCGGTCTGCCTCACCATCGGCAAGATGTTCGGCATGACACCGGTCCCGCAGGTCCATACCATGCGGAAACTCGTCATCGACGGCTCCAACACCAGCGGCTTCCAGCGGACCGCGCTCGTTGCCCTGAACGGGACACTCCCGAACGGCGGGCAGATCGAGACGATCTGCCTGGAAGAAGAGGCCTGCCAGCGGGTGAAGGACGAAGTCTTCTCTCTCGACCGGCTCGGTATCCCGCTCATCGAGATCACGACGTCTCCGTGCATGCACACGCCCGAAGACGTCCAGAAGGTGGCCGAGTATATCGGCATGGCGCTCCGGTCCACGGGAAAGGTCAAGCGCGGCATCGGCACGATCCGGCAGGATGTCAACATCTCGATCGCGGCCGGTGCCCGCGTGGAGATCAAGGGCGTGCAGGAACTGGACCTGATCGCCGAGGTGGTCCGGCGCGAGGTGCAGCGGCAGCAGAGCCTGCTTGAAATCCGGGACGAGCTCGTGAAGCGCAGCGCGGCGGTAACAGATGGCGGCAGGGACGTGACGGACCTCTTCAAGGATACCAAATCAACGGTCCTTAAAAAAGCCAAAAAGATCCGCGCCCTCGTCCTCCCCGGGTTTGCCGGTCTCGTGGGCCGCGAGATCCAGCCGGGGCGCCGGCTCGGGAGCGAGATGTCCGACTATGCCAAGAAGTGCGGTGTCGGCGGGATCTTCCATACGGATGAGCTCCCGGCGTATGGTGTCACTGCGGAAGAAGTGGCGATGCTCCGCAGCCATGTGAGTGCAGGTGCACAGGATTGCGTAATCCTTGCTTCCGGTTCCAGCGAGAAGCAGGCGATGTGTGCTGTCGCCCAGGTGGTTGTCCGGGCGAAGATTGCACTGTCGGAGAACCCGGTTCCCGAAGAGACCCGGAAGATGCTCGAGACCGGGAGCACGGCCTACATGCGCCCGCTGCCGGGTGCAGCGCGGATGTATCCCGAGACCGATGTGCTGCCGGTCGCGATCGATGCGGCCCGGTGGAACGCAGTCACCATCCCCGAACTATTGACCGACCGGGCCGACCGGTACGTGAAGGAGTACGGGATCGACCGGCCGTACGCCCTCCAGCTGGCCGGGTCCGAGAAACTCCCGCTGTTCGAGCGGGCAGTCAACGAGGGCATCAAGGCCAAGCTCGCCGCGTTCACCATCCTCTCAACTGTTACCGAACTCCGCAGGGATGGCACCGATATCGCGAAGATCCCGGACGAGGCGTACCTTGCTGCATGGCATGCCGTGGAGAAAGGGCAGGCTGCAAAAGAGGCGGTCCCCGAGATCTTCCGGAGCATTGCTGCCGGCTGCACGTTCGAGGACTCCTTAAAGAAACTGGCGCCCGCGGTCTCGCGGGAGGAACTCGAAGCGATCGTCCGGAAGATCATCTCCGAACGCTCGGATTTTGTCGCGCAGAAGGGCAAAGGGGCGCTGGGCCCCCTGATGGGAGTCGTGATGGCAGAAGTCAGGGGCTCCGTTGACGGGAAACTGGTGAGCGAGGTACTGAGGAAGGAGATCGATAAGGTCTCCAACGGGAAGTGACGGGATACAAGAACGATTCGAAGACCTGAAGGTCTTCTCCTGCTTCGGGTCAGACGTACCTCAAGCATTCTCCTCTTCCTGGCCTGAGGGCCAGTCAGAAGTCGAAGATTTTCATGTGGAAAAATCTTCTCCACCTCTTGGCCTGATGGCCAATCGGCCCCAACATTTATCACCCGCACGGCCGAATTAAGTAAGGAGTTTATTATGGGCAAGACAGGCACAACCCTCTGGGCTCAGGTAAAAGGCGTGAAAGGACAGATCCGGCTCGTCCCCAAGAAGGAAGGCGACGCAAAGACCCCGGGTCCGAACCAGCGCTTCAAGGCAGGAGCCAAGGTACAGCAGCTCGACCAGATGGCAGAAGCACAGGGTGGCCGCCCCGGCGGACGGCGCGGCGGACGGCGCGGCGGTGGCGACCGGTCCGGCGGCTCCGGCATGAACGAGTCCACGGCAAACCCGATGATCCGCAGGCACATGAAGCGGGCAAAGGTCTCCGCGCTCGGTGCCAAGGCCAAGTCTTCCCGGTAAATAACTATCATTATCCCGCCCGGAATGGGTTGAAACAGACCCATAGCCACTTTTTTCATCCCCTGCGATCACCAAGCCGTCAAGGATAACTATCTTCTCCCCCAATACCAATGGTGACTATGGATCTTCCAACCGCAGTGAAAAACTACCAGTTTGGCGAACGGGCAAAATCCGAGCTGATCATCGTCTCGCAGCTCGCAGGCGCCCTCACCGGGTTTCCGGAGGCGGAGAAGGCCGGCGGGCGCCGGATGCTCCTGATGCTCGCCGAGGCAACACGGAGCGAGATCCAGTTCGCCGCCCAAAGCACCGGACATGCGGAGTTCAAAAAGGCTGTCGCCATCCTCAACGACGCGATCTCCCTCATCGAAGGGAACCAGCCCGAGAAGGCCATGGAGAGGATCGCCGCCGCGATCAGTGCGTCCACCACCCCGGCGCAGGAAGCCTGGCAGGTACTGTCGGACCATGGAATCCTCTGATTTCCTCTCGTTCGTATCGGGGCGCCGGTCGGTCCGCGAGTACGGGAGCGGGCCGGTCGCCGCAGAAGACCTCGCGTACATCCTGGACTGCGCCCGCACGGCCCCGAGCGGCGGGAACCTCGAGGCCTGGGACGTGATCGTGGTGACGGAGGAAGATACCCGGGCCGCCCTTGCCGAGGCCGCGTTTGACCAGGCGCATATCGAACAGGCGCCGCTCATCCTTGTCATCTGTTCCAACTATGTCCGTTCGATGTCGCGGTACGGCGAGCGGGGCATCCTGTATGCGCTGGAAGACGCAACGATCGCCTGCACGTACATGATGCTCGCCGCCCATGCCCGGGACCTCCAGAGCTGCTGGACCGGGGCGTTCGACGACGATGCCGTGCGGGAGATCCTCGATCTTCCCCAGCACGCCCGGCCCGTTGCGCTGCTCGCGGTGGGAAACGGCCACCCTGCCGCCGGACAGGCTGCGGGACGCATGGATATCGGGGAACATGTGCACAAAGAGACCTGGTGAAAAGAGTATGCCTGACTATGTTGTAACCATGGAGGCCGCCTGGCTGGTCCGGGACGTCACGTCCCTCGACGACGCCATCGGGATCGCGATCAGCGAGGCGGGAAAACGCCTCAACCCGGCGGCCAAGTACGTGGAGGTCGAGGCCGGGTACCTGGCCTGCCCGTACTGCGAAGAGACGCTCTCGAGCGCGATTGTCGTGGCAGACACGGCCCTGGTCGGGCTCGTCCTGGAGATGAAGGTCTTCCGGGCCGATTCGGAAGAGCATGCAGGCCGGATCGCCAAGTCCGTTGTCGGCAAAGCGCTGCGCGACATACCGCTGAAGATCGTGGATGTGCAGGTGCAACAAGAATGATCCATATCGTGGGACACACCGCGGTCGACCATATTTCGAAGGTCTCCCGCCTGCCTGAGAAGAACTGCTCGACCCACATCACCGACCGCCAGATCTATTTCGGCGGCGGGGCGGCAAACATCGCGGCCGGGATCGCCACCCTCGGCGAGGCTGTCACGCTCCACTCCTGCGTGGGCAGCGACTTTGCCGGCAGCGAGTACGACCGCTGGATGAAGAAGCTGAACATCGGCCAGGAGTTCTTCGTAGTCCCGGACGCCCACACGCCCACCGCGTTCATGTTCACGGACGAGGCCGGCGACCAGATGACCTTCTTCGAATGGGGTGCGTCCCGGGCGTTTAAGGAAGCCCAGGCTCCGGCCCTGCCGCTCGTCCACATGGCAACCGCCGACCCGGAGTTCAACTGCCGGGTGGCGGAGAAGAGCGAGTTCGTCTCGTTCGATCCCGGGCAGGACGTCTTTTTGTACAACAAGGAACTGCTGGAGTCGATCATCGGGAACACCGACATCCTGTTTGCGAACCAGCACGAGGTGAAGCAGATGTGCACGACACTCGGCATCACCCGCGAGGCGCTGATCGGCCGGGTGGAGATGGCGATCTTCACGATGAGCGGCGATGGCAGCACGCTCTACACGAAGGGCCACGAACACTTCATCCCGGTCGTGCCGGTCACGCTCGCCGACCCGACCGGCGCGGGCGATGCCTACCGGGCCGGGTTCCTCTCAGGCTATGTGCGGGGCTATTCCCCGCTCACCTGCTGCCGGATCGGCACGGTCACCGCGTCCTACGTGGTCGAGCATGTCGGGTGCCAGACGCACCTGCCGGACTGGAACGCGATGCTGGCCCGGTACCGGAAGCAGTTCGGGGAACTTCCGCCGCCACAGGAAGCGTGACCATGAGCTGGGCAGCGCTGACCTCCGGGGGCAAGGACTCGATCCTCTCGTGCCAGAAGGCGATCGACAGCGGTAAGGATGTCCGGTACCTCGTCACCGCCCGGCCCAAGAACCGCGACTCGTACATGTTCCACTCGGCCAACCTGGACGTGGTGCCGGTGATCGCTCAGGTCGCCGGTTTCGAGTACGTCGAGATCCTGACCGCGGGCGAGAAGGAGGCCGAGCTGGTCGATCTCGAAGCGGGCCTTGCGGCGCTCGACATCGAAGGCGTGATCGCTGGGGCGGTCGCATCGCAGTACCAGGCCGACCGCGTGAAGGCCATCACCGACAAGCTGGGCCTCGAACTCTATACCCCGCTCTGGCACATGGACACCGAGGCGCTCCTGCGCGAAGTGGCCGCACGGATGGATGCCCGGATCATCGTGACCGCAGCCGAGGGGCTGGACGAGAGTTTCCTGGGCGCCCGCATCGACGACGCGCTGATCGGGCGGCTGAAGGCCGTGGCCCGGACCCGGCGGATCAACCTGGCCGGTGAAGGCGGCGAGTACGAGAGCATCACGCTGAACGCCCCGTTCTATGCACGGCCGATCACCTTCACAACATCAGAAATCCGGTCCACACCGGACCGGCACGAGCTGGTCATGGGAGGATTTGCTTAAAATGGCGCAGGGGGGCGACGTGAAGCTGGGACAGCTCACGAAATATATCTTCACGGCCCCCACCTGGAAACAGTCGCTCCTCATCCTCATCGTGCTCGGCCTCATCATTGACGGGGCCAATGCCCGGGCCTGGCTCAGCCTGCCCTCTTCGGGCATCATCGCCTTCCCGCTGCCCGCAATCCTGAGCGAGGCCCTCTCCATCCCCTCCCGCTTCCTCTTCTCCGGGACCATCGCGTTCACGATCCCCGCGATCGCCGCTTTTGCTCTTACCAAGCCCATGATCGAATGGAGCGGCAAGACGATGACCTGGAACCGGTCCGCACTCCTCGCGCTCGCGTGCACGGTCTTTGCCGTCATCATCACGCTCGCTTCGATGGCGGTCTCGATCGCGCTGATCCCGCTCTTCTACGCGATCTCGCTTGGCTTCGTCTTCGGCCTCCGGCTCTTCGTCCTCGTCGCGATCGCGGATTACCGCGTGCCCCGGATGATCCTGCCGGCCCTCACCCAGAGCGGGGTCGGGATCCTTGCGGGAATGTTCCTCTTCTCGCCGGCGTTTGCCATCTTCGCGCTGGTGCTCCACGTGGTCTTCGGGCTCGGGTTTGCCATCCTCATCTGGATGATCGAGCAGCCGCTCAAGCGGGCGTTCAAGATCCGGGGGCTCGCGTTCGTCAACGCGTTCATCGCCCACATGACCGACGGCTCGAAAGGTATGGAGGAGTTCTTCCGGGAGATCGGCGAGGAGATCTTCGTCCCGCAGGTGAGTTTCTTCTTTTTGCGGGTACCGAAAAAACCCGTGATATTCACGGTCCCGAACCTCCACCCGGGCCCCATGGGCGAGATCGGGGGCGGCAACCTGCCCAAGGTCCTCCACGACAACATCGAGGACGAGACACTCGTTGCGCACGGCTGCGCCACGCACGACTTCAACCTGGTCTCGGAATCCGAGATCACAAAAGTGATCGCCGCGCTCAATGCAACGCGGGCCGGCCTGACTTACGCTTCCGGCGCGAGCCAGTCATTTACGGTCACCCGGGGATCGGTCACCGTACTCTGCCAGAAATTCGGCGACTCGGTGCTGCTCGTCACGACCCGGTCCCCGCAGTGGACCGAGGACCTCGACTTTGCCATCGGCTCGACCATCATGGCGGAGGGCCACCGCTGGTTCCCGCACGTGGCCGTGGTCGACGCCCACAACTGCATGACCGATCTCTCGTCGCCGATCCATCTCGCGACCCAGACGGCCGCCGAGTACCAGGCCGCGGCGATCGAAGCAATGGAGAGATGCCGCGACCTGCCCGTGGCGCCGTTCCGCGCCGGTGTTGCGCAGGTGACGCTGCCCTATTCCCGCGAGCAGGGCTTCGGGGACCTCGGGGTCCAGGTGCTCCTGATCGAGGCCGGCGGACAGAAGACCGCGTATATCCTGATCGACGGCAATAACATGGCGGCCGGGGTCCGCGAGATCATCCTTGAGGAGGTCCTCACGCTCGCGGACGCCGGCGAGGTGATGACCACCGACTCCCACGTGGTCAACACGATCACGGGCAAAAACCCGGTCGGGCTGAACGTGCCGGTAGCGGAGTTCCTCCCGTACGTGATGCAGGCAGTCCGGGCCGCTGATGCAGATCTCGAATCCGCCACGGTCGCGGCCGGGACCTCGCAGTGCGAGCACATCGTGGTCTTCGGCTCGAACCGGATCTCCCAGCTCGCGAGCACCGTGAACGCGATGCTCGTCTTTGTCGCCCCGCTCTCGGCGGCGATGCTCGCGCTTGCATTCCTCCTCTCCTTCGTAGCGTACTTCATGTTCGTGGGATAATCCGCACGGACGATATCGGTGTACGGGGATCCCAGGAGAACCCAATTGAAACATTATTTTGACAATCCGGGCCTTCCTGACCACAATCTATATTCGTGAACACGCGAGAATTCTCTTTTGCAGGAAGGGAGGATACGCAGGACCAGGTACAGACGCAATTCCGTACACACGTACAGCGGTTGAATTATCGATGAGGCACAGGTGATCAGATTTCATCCGTCCACAATCATGACAACCCGCTGGATCGGCGTTGACTTAAACACGACCGGCCACGTGGCCGTTGCCGCCGACCCCGAGAGCGGAAAAGTAATGAAACTGGGAAAGAACATCCACTATGTCCACACGCATTCGATCAGGAACTGCACGAAATTATACCGCGAAGGAAAACTCTGGAAACTGAACAAGACAAAAACCCGTGAGCGGAAACAATTCAAGTCCGCGCTGCACGCGATCTGCCGGCAGATCGTCTCGTTTGCAGAAACCCTCGGTACCGGCATCAAGTTCGAACGTCTCTTCTCATCCCGGTATGCGCGTCCCAAAACCGCGTCAGACCCGTACATGTTCTCGTTCGAGAACGGTTCGTTCTTCACGCTGCAGCAGCTGGTGGAGCGGCGGGCGCAACAACGCGGGATCGATGTGATCTACGTGAACCCGGCGTACACGTCCCAGCGGTGCAGCCGGTGCGGTCACTTCGGGCGCCGGTCGCGGAAACATTTCGAGTGCCCGCACTGCGGGTTCGTTGCGCACGCGGATGTGAATGCCGCGTTCAATATTGCCGGAACGCCGCTGCGGTACGCAGTGTCGGCCCTGGCAGCCGGACGATTCGAAGACGAGATCCGGCTCTCCAAGAAGCAGCTCCGGAAACTGAACCGGGCGCTGAAGATCCCGGCACCTGTACTGGCGCCCGTGATCACGAGTCAGGTGACCTGCGAGAATTTGCTGGCGGTGCTGGAGTAATTTTTTTACCGGGACCGGTGCATTTCCTGCGGACGGGCCATGCTGAAATTTTTTTCTATTATTTTGCGCTGAAAATTTTCCTGAAAACAGTCCGGGCGTATTGATTTGAAAAATTTGGAATCTAAAAATATTTTCCGAATCTTGCCCCCCGCTTGCGCCACCAGTAAACCCGATCAACTCTCCTAGTCGTTTATTTATTCCGGTAATTCAGAGGAATCGCAAACGGGGGGTGCCCACGCGGCGGGGGCTGCGCCCCC
>Ga0209749_1000128_pt1 | contig 130569 bp, 125 predicted proteins | sample EPASupsiteSAE347_FD_187267 | JGI IMG/M metagenome (GOLD analysis project Ga0209749, IMG submission 187267) | Bioremediated contaminated groundwater from EPA Superfund site, New Mexico - Sample SAE3-47 (SPAdes) (version 2) | ecosystem: Environmental > Aquatic > Deep subsurface > Groundwater >... | reverse complement strand
AAATCTCTTCGCCTGTTTCTCGTATAACCTGTTTAATCTCGTCACCGTTCAGAAAGTCCATCCTGTTCAGTAACCGGTTCAGAACAGTTCTCAAAGATGAGGATAAGAAGGGTCAGATCAATCTCGCGGATCCAAATTGACTCGTTGATCGAGACCATCGGTCTTCAAAAGAAAAATGAGGGTATGTAGCTATTCTCAGAGGGAGTTTTAATTAGGAATATCCCAACAAGCATTTTGATTTGGATAGCCACCAAGTTTATAACATATCGATAGATCTTTTGCTGTTTCTGGAATTGTAAATGCTAATATTCCTCTTATATGTTCGTTTGGGATTAACACCGTTTTGGCATGATATTGATCTTCTGCAGCATAATTATCGTTAAAATCATATTGATAGGAATTTGAATTAGAATCGCGTGCAAATAAATTTACATTTGGATATTCACGTCCTTCTGTTGAACCAATATTTTTTGTTTCCATATCAAAAATTAGGAATTCCTTTCCTTTACTTGAATTCACAATCCTATATACTGGCGGATCAACATAATTGGAGTAATAGGAGTATGATTTAATCCTTTTCGCCGAAAATATTGTAATTTGTAAATCGTTTTCTGTTGTTACACTCTGACCCAAGGATAATCTTAATTCTGGTTTTGGGGTAGGTTCTGTTGGTCTGGATATGTACATAGATTCATTGTAAATGTGATCCTCATTATTCTCATAATATGCATCCATAGAACCATCATAATTTGATGTTGCTTGGTCCGAATATGTATCATTTGAAATAAATACTGATATTCCAATCGCCACGAGAAGAATAACACAAAATGCCACAGTCACTTTTCCGAGGTTGCATGCAATGTGTCCGATTTTTGATCGGGGCAGGGTTCCATGAGGTAATAGAATACTCCACTGGATTTCTACATCCAACTTGGGGATTATTTCCTTTATGGCGCGTTCATGCAGTGAAATCAAGGAATTATAGAATTCGCGTTCAATTCTTAGTCCCTCTCCTTGCACTGTCATTTTGCGATAATGCTCGACAGAGATTAACAATTTATAATAATCATTGATCACGTCCGCTAACGGATTTTCAAACAGAGATATCTCTGTTTTAATTGAATTATAGTAGAAATTCTCTTTTTCAAAAAAAGGAAGGATGAATGGTGAATTATCTCCCCCAAAAGAATGTGCTTGAGTGATTACATCCCTGTTTGCGAGTCTACTAATCCTTTCATCGAATTCTTCAATATCATTTTTGAGTGCAATTGCAATTTTTTTACGTTGATGGTTATTGTTTACAATCCACATGTAGTATGAAAAAAAACAACCGATTACAATCCCTAGAACTGGGATAATTACACCAGTCCAGTTTATCAACATGGAAATGAATTTGAATTTGCTTTTATATGGATTTATTTAATTGGTTTTTCCTCAGAATATTCTCCGAATTCGCATGTCAGAAGCCTTTTGATTATGGGTAATCGCAATTGGCGGTGGACATGAAATGGTTTCTTTAATCACCACTCACTCCGAAGAAGCTTTGAAACTAAAAAAAGGTTCGAAGGTTTACGCTAATGTCAAGGCATCAAAAGTGATGGTAGGCATCGATTAACTTTTTTTAATTTTCTCGATGAATTTACATAATAAGGAGGATGCAAATTTAATTATATATTCGTTTATATGATATAATTATTAGTGATAACATAAAACATTTTGAATATGCCATACAATCCCACCTATGGTTAGCAATTGATTATGAAGAATTTCTTTAATGCAATACCCTAAAAACTGAATTGCTTTATGTCGGTATTTTCTTAATTCTGGGAATTGTCTTGTTTATTCTTTGGAGAAAGAAACAGTAAACGTTTCAAATAGAGCATCGAAACACGAGTGATAAAGTGCTGCTCTGGAGAATTGAACTTCAGAAAACCGCAGCACCTTTCCCCCCTAAAAACCGACATGCGCCGACCGGGACTCGAACCCGGGTTTAGGCGTTGGCAACGCCTAGTGATAACCACTACACTATCGGCGCAATCGTGGATTGTGCTCTACAACGTGGGCATCCAAAGATTATAAGCATATCGAGTTCCCCTCCTGCCGCCGTCCTCCTGACCGGGGGCTACGGTGCGGATCGGGGAATGGCATCCCGTACAATTCCCACTATCTTAATGTCACACCGCCGCCTATACTTCCGTAATGATCCCGCTCTTTGTCGACTTTTCCGGAAAAAAGGTCGTCATTTTCGGAGGCGGGGATGTCGCGGCCCGGAAAGCCGCCCTCTTCTCGCGCGAAGCCCCGGTCCTCGTCGTGAGCAGATCGCTCTCGCCCGCCCTCCGGGAGATTCCCTGCGAATTCGAGCCGTGCGAGCTGCGGGCCTGCGAGGAACGGAAAATCCGGGAATTCATCGAAGGAGCGTTCCTGGTCATCGCGACGCTTCCCGACCCGGTCATCAACGACGTCATCGGCGTCCTCTGTCGGGAGGAGGGCATTCTCTTCAACAACGCGAGCGGGGTCCGGGGCGACGTCTTAGTGCCGTCCGTCATCCGGGGCGCAAACTTCACCATCGGGATCGGGACCGACGGGATGAGTCCCGCGATCTCCCGGTATATCCGGGAACTGATCGAGCGCGAGTGCCCGGACCTCGACGGCATGATTGCGCTCCAGCAGAAGCTCCGGTACGAGCTCCGGTCGCGTGTCCCCCGGCAGGAGGACCGGCGCAGGATCCTCTGGGAAGTCTTACATGACCAGACGGTCCGGGACGCACTCGCGCAGGGAAAAGATGCCGCGTGGGACCTGGTCGAACGGAGGTACCTCCATGCCTGAATCCATCTTCGTCCCGGTCGCAGTCGCAGGGCTCAGCCACCATACCGCGGATGTCGGGACGCTCGAAGCATTCCGGTTCCCGGACGAAGCGGAGTTCCTTGGGGCCGCAAAGGAACGGTTCCGGGGCGTCGTCCTGCTCCAGACCTGCAACCGTATCGAAGTCATGGTCCAGGGCGACGCCCGGATGCTCACGCTGTTCCTGCACGAACTGGGCAGGAAAGAGTTCTCGGTGCTTGAAGGGCCCGAAGCCCTCCGGCACCTTCTCGAACTCGCGGCCGGCATCGATTCCATGATTGTCGGCGAAGACCAGATCCTCGGCCAGCTCAAGGACGCCCTCATCGCCTCGCAGGAAGCAGGCGCCTGCTCCGGGATCCTCGAACACTGCATCACGAAGGCCATCCATGTCGGGGTCGAGATCCGGCAAAGGACCGGGATCAACCGGGGAGCGGTCTCGGTCGGTTCCGCGGCCGTCATCCTTGCCGAGCAGCAGCTCGGCACCCTGGAGGGCAGGCACATCCTGGTCATCGGGAGCGGGGAGATGGGGATGCTCGTCGCCCAGGCCCTGGCCGCAAAGCAACTGACCGCCATCTATGTCGCGAACCGTACGTTCGGCAGGGCCGAGATCCTGGCAAAGAAGATCGGCGGGAAGGCGGTCAGGCTCGACCAGCTGGAACGGTACATCTCCCTCTCGGACGTGGTCATCACCTGCACCTCCGCACCGCACCCGATCCTCCATAGGCCGACGCTCGTGCAGGTCATGAAAGCCAGGTGCTGGCCGCTCGACGGCCACCCCCGGCCCCTCCTCCTCATCGATATCGCCCAGCCGAGGGATGTCGAACCGGGCGCCGAAACGGTCGACGGGGTCCGGCTCTTCACCATCGACGACCTCCGGGACGTGAACGACAAAACGATGGAGACCCGGCGGCAGGTCGCGGAGATGGCGCAGGACTACCTCGAATCCGAGCTCGGCCGGTTCATCCGGCAGCTCAACCGCAAGGCGGCCGATGACACGCTCGCCGTCCTCCACAGCTGGGCGGAAGCGATCCGGGTCAGGGAGCGGGACCGGGCCCTCGCACGGCTGGGAACAAAAGATGAGAAGGCGGCCGCGGTCATGGACGATCTCTCCCGGGTCCTGGTCGGGAAGATCCTTGCAGATGCGACCCTCGCGATCCGGGCGTGCGCAGAGCGGGGAGAGATGGAAACCGCGGAAAAACTGGTGCAGGCGATAACCAAGGGAGAACGATGATGTTTCCGATACAGCGGATGAGAAGGCTCCGGGGAAGGCGGATCCAGCCGATGCTCCGGGAGACGCGGGTGCGTGCGAGCGATCTGATCGCCCCGATCTTTGCCGACGAAACGATCAGGATCAGAAAGCCCATCGGGGCGATGCCCGGGCAGTTCCGGTACCCGGTGAAGGACCTGCCGGAAGTGGCAAGAAGGCTCCGGAAAGCAGGCATCCGGGCAGTCCTCCTCTTCGGGATACCCAAAGAAAAAGACCCGGAAGCGACCTCTGCCTGGGACGAAAGCGGCATCGTCCAGAAAGCCGTAAAAGCGGTGAGAAAAGCAGTCCCCGACATGGTCATCGCGACCGATGTCTGCGCCTGCGAGTACACCGACCACGGCCACTGCGGGATTGTCGGCGAGACCCGGTGCGGGCCCGACCTCCTCAACGACCCCTCGCTCGAACTGATGACCCGGATCGCGGTCAGCCACGCAAAAGCCGGCGCCGACATTATCGCCCCCTCCTGCATGCTGGACGGGATGGTCGCGTCCCTCCGGGAAGTCCTTGACGCGAACGGGTACGAGGACGTCCTGATCATGTCGTACTCGACCAAGTTCGCAAGCTCCTTCTACGGCCCGTTCCGGGAAGCGGCGGAGTCCGGGTTCTCGTTCGGGGACCGGACCACCTACCAGATGGCGCCCGGGAATGCCAGGGAAGCGTTCCGGGAATCCGCGATAGATGCGGATGAAGGCGCCGACATCCTGATGGTGAAACCCGCATCTCACTATCTCGACATCCTCTCCGCCATCCGGGAGATCGGCCTTCCGGTCGCCGCGTACCAGGTGAGCGGGGAATATTCCATGATCAAGGCGGCGGCTGCAAACGGCTGGCTGAAGGAGAAGGAATGCATCTTAGAGAGCCTGACCTGCATCAAGCGGGCGGGCGCAGACCTCATCATCACGTACTTTGCGGAACAGGCGGCGGGGTGGCTCCGTGACGAAGAGTGAGGATCTCTTCACCGAGGCAAAAACCCTGATGCCGGGCGGGGTGTCGAGTCCGGTCCGGGCGATAAAGCCGTACCCGTTCTACACGGCAGGTGGGAAAGGCCCGAAGATCGCGACCGTGGACGGGAAGGAATACATCGACTGCTGCCTCGGGTACGGGCCCCTGATCCTCGGCCACGCCCACCCGCAGATCCGGGCCGCAATCGAATCGCAGCTGGAAAACGGCTGGCTGTACGGGACCCCGACCCCAGCCGAGATCGCCCTTGCCCGGCACATCACGCAGGACCATCCCGGCATGGACATGGTCCGGTTCGTCTCGACCGGTTCCGAGGCGACGATGGCCGCGATCCGGCTCGCACGCGGGTTCACCGGGAAACGGGACATCGTGAAGATCGAGGGCGGGTTCCATGGCGCCCATGATGCGGTGCTCGTAAAGGCAGGGTCGGGTGCGACCACGATGGGAGTCCCCGATTCCGCGGGCGTCCTTGCCGATCTCGTGGCCCATACCCGGCAGGTCCCGTACAACGACTTAGAAGCCCTCGATATGATCCTCTCCACAAACAGCGACGTCGCCGCGTTCATCCTCGAACCCGTGCTCGGGAACATCGGGCCGGTCCTCCCTGACCCGAAGTACCTCGGAGAGGTCCGGGCCATAACACAGGAGCACGGCGTCCTCCTGATCCTTGACGAGGTCATCACCGGCTACCGGCTCGGGATCGGCGGCGCCCAGGTGAAGTTCGGGGTGAAACCCGATCTCGCGACCTTCGGGAAGATCATCGGGGGCGGGCTCCCGATCGGCGCCTTCTGCGGGAGGCGGGAGATCATGGAGATGGTCGCCCCGCAGGGACCGGTGTACCAGGCCGGGACCTTCAGCGGGAACCCCCTCTCCCTTGCAGCCGGCTGCGCAACGCTCGATTACCTGAAACGGAACGCAGGCATCTACCGGAGGTTCGAAGAGCAGACGGCGGTCCTTGCTGACGCGGTCACGGGAAAAGCGGGCGGATCCTTCGTCCGGCTCGGCTCGATGTTCAAGTATTTCTTCCGGGCAGAGCCGCCCCGGAACTACCAGGAAGTGAAGGAGTGCGACACTGCGGCGTTCGGGGCATTCTGGACGAAGATGCTCGCAAAGGGAATCTTCTTCCCGCCCTCCCAGTTTGAGACGAACTTCCTCTCCGCTGCACACACGGACGGGGACATAACGGAAATTGCGGAAGCGTACAGAGCATGCCTATCCGGATAGGAACGCGGGGGAGCAGGCTCGCGCTTGCCCAGGCACAGAAGGTAGCCCGGCTCCTGGATGAGCGGGGCGTCGGGACCGAGATCGTGGTCATCAGTACCCAGGGGGACACCGTGACGGGCGTCCCCCTCCACGAGATCGGGGGCCAGGGCGTCTTCGTCCGGGCGCTCGATGAAGCGATCCTCGCAGGGACCATCGATGCGGCGGTCCACAGCATGAAGGACATCCCAACAAAACGCCCGGCCGGCCTTTCGCTTTCGGCAGTCCTGACCCGTGATTCCCCTGCGGATTTCCTGGTCCACAGGCTGCCGCTCGAACGGGTGCAGCTGATCGGGACCTCCAGCACGAGACGCCGGGCCCAGCTCCTCCGGCACGATCCGGGGGTCGCTATCGACAATCTCCGGGGCAACGTGGACACGAGGCTCCGGAAGCTGGACGAAGGCCACTACGATGCAATAGTCCTCGCGGAAGCCGGCCTCGACCGGCTCGGCATCCGGGTCCCGGGAACCCGGCTCCCGCCCGAAACGTTCGTCCCCTCACCCAACCAGGGAACAATCGCGGTGGTCGGCAGGGACAATGCGGCGGTCTCCGCAAAACTCGCGGCCCTCGACGATCCCGTGTCGAGAAAGGATATCCTGCTCGAACGTGCCGTGATGGAAGAACTGGGCGGGGGATGCTACACCCCGATGGGGATCTACAGCGATACCGGCCACCTGATCGTCGAGGTCCTCTCGCTGGACGGCTCGCGCGGGGAACGCTTCGAGCGGGACCTCTCCGACATCGGGGGGGCCCGGGTCTTTGCCCGGGAGATAAAGCCGAAGGTCGACCCGCTGGTGCAGGAAGCATGCGAAGCGCTGAAACTGAACAGGGATGATGCATGAAGAACGGAAAAGTGTACCTGGTGGGCTCCGGCCCGGGAAGCGAAGGGCTCCTTACGCAACGGGGACGGGAGATCATCGATACGGCAGAGGTCGTCCTCTACGACCAGCTGCCGGGGGAAGAGATCCTCGCAACGCTCCCGGAATCTGCCGAGCATATCGACTGCGGGAAGTACGGGAAAGACCATACGCTGGAGCAGGACGCGATCGAGTCCCTGATGGTTGAACGAGCAAAGGAAGGAAAGACCGTGGTCAGGCTCAAGGGCGGGGATCCCTTTATGTTCGGGAGGGGCGGGGAAGAGATCGAGACCCTCAGGAAAGAAGGGATCCCGGTCGAGATGGTTCCCGGAATTTCGAGCGCCCTCGCCGTCCCGGCATCGGTCGGAATCCCCCTCACCCACCGGAAATACGCCTCCCAGGTAACGGTCCTGACCGGCCACGAGGACCCGACCAAGGGGGAGTCTGCGCTCGATTGGGAACTCCTCGCGAAAAGCCGGGGGACGATCGTCGTTCTGATGGGCGTCCAGAACCTGCCGCTGATAGCTGAATCCCTCCGGAAAAACGGCAAGGACCCGATGACCCCGGTCGCGGTCATCGAGCGCGGGCTCCGGAAGGACCGGCGGGTTACGGTCGGGACGCTTGCCGATATCGCGGAAACGGCTAAGGCCCGGAAGGTCAGGCCCCCAGCAGTCATCGTCATCGGCGATGTCGTCCGGCTCTACGATCCGGATGTACCGGACCTTGTGCCGGTGTAAGCAGCGGAAACCGGTAATTCCGGATTTCCCGGATCGGCATCTTTTCGTCATCCCTTTTACCAGAAACTGGGATTTCTCTGAAACACACAGGTCTGTGGCAGAATGGAAATCCCATACCGGCCGTTCTTTCCCTTACCGGTAATCGGGAAAACAACCTGAAAACAGATACTGACACTTGCACCGGAACGCCATCCGGTGTCGGGAACGGAATCGGAAAAGAGGATTAGCGGGGCTTTGCCGCAAGTTCGACATCCTCTTCCTTGATGGTCTTCCGGCCGGCGTGCTCTGCCAGCTTGTTTGCTTCCTTGGTCAGGCCGGCGATGTATGCCTCGGCCTTGACGACGAGGGCGGCTGCGGCGTCGCTCCCGACCCTCTCCGCACCGTTCTTCTTCGCAATGCGGACAACAGCGGCGATTGGTAAATCTGCCATGTTTCTTACCTCAAAATACAATATGTTGGCATATATTTAAACATATCGCAAATTCCCATCAAATTGATGTCCTTTAGGCTATCGGGGCACTTGCTGGAATGCGAACTGCATTAGGAGGTCGTTACGAAGTATTTTTTTTAATCGGAAAAAACGGGGAGATATGGAGAAAAACTCTCTGATTCCAGGACCGTTTCTCAATCGAGAAGCGATGCTGCAAGCAATAACGCATTCGTGTAATCCGGTGATGCGCGCGACGTATCCACGAATATTTTACCGATATTTACGACCGGCGCCCCGTGACCTTTCCCGTTCCCGAGGAAGGTGAGGGTCCGGAAAATAAGGTTGCCCGAGATCCCGTCCGGAGCGATGATCAGGCCCGCGTACCCGATGGCATCCTCGATCAGGATCTCGCTGTGGACAGCCCCCGTGATCCTGGCGACGAGCTCGGCGTCCGCCATGCTCCGGTCGACCGTTCCGTCCCTGCCGATATCCCCGAGCCTGCCCCCGGAGAGGATGGCGACTTTCGGGGAAAGCCCGAACTTTTCTGCAATGGCCCGGCCTTTCTCCACGAACGCCACCTTATCCCGGACCGAGTACCCCTCGTCGACACCGACCGGTGTCAGGAGGAATTTTTTACCGGACGCAGTTTCGAGAAGCGCAATCCGTTCCAGGTGATCGACCCCTGCCGCCTTTTTCAGGGCCCGCAGGGTGCCGTTCGCAGGGAGCGTCCCCCGGACTGCCGCATCGATTGCGCCTGAGAAGAGATCCCGGGGGAGATCTTCCTCAGGAGTTGCGCTCTCTTTCAGGGGAACCGTTCCCCGGATCTTCGCACCGGTCTCCGGTGTACAGTACCCGATGACCCGCAGGCCCGGGCCGACAGCGCGAATGCTGGCGACGACCTTCTCCGGATCCTCCGCGATCCCGATACCGATGGTCCGTGTCATAGGCGTTTCCGCTCAGGGGGTACAGGCTTCGTGGCCGGAAAAGAGATGCATGATCCCGTTCTCGCTGAAATCGAAGACCCGGCTTGCATCCCGTCCCTTGTAGGTCACGGTGAGATTCCGGCTCGCGTCCACAGTCCCGATCACGGCCGCGGTCATACCGACCCCTGCAAAGCGCCGGATCAGATCTTCCGTGTGCTCTTCGCGTGCGGTCAGGATGAATCCCATGCCGGGGTACATCTTGACCCACTGAACGAAAGTCATCTTATTTGCTTCCAGGTCCGGCCTGGGAATCGCGTCGAGCTCCACGGTCGCGCCTTTCCCGCTCACTTCAAGAAGCATCCCGAGGGTCCCGATGACGCCGGGATTACTGATGTCTTTCCCCGCCGTCACGAGTTTTGCTTTTCCGATCTCTTCCATGAGGCGTATCTGGGCCCGGACCGCTTCAGCAGATTTCATCGTGACCGAGTCCCAGTTCATGTAGCAGGACGGGTGCACCCTGCCGGTGAGATCGATCGCCGCAATAACCTTGTCCCCTTCCTGTGCCGTGTGGCTGTAGATGACCGAATCGAGGGGTGCGGTCCCGAGGATAGCGACATCGAGGACGCTGTACGGGGTGTCCGGGTGCAGGTGCCCGCCGACCACCGGAACGCCGAACTGGAAGGAAGCGTCCCGCATCCCCTTCACGACCGCTCCCCGGATACTCTCGTTCGATATGGAGAAGATGTCCACCATAGCAACCGGTTTTCCGCCCATCGCGGCGATATCGTGGATGTTTACAAGGACCGAGCAGTATCCCGCCCAGTAGGGGTCTGCTTCCATGAGCCTGCTCCAGATGCCGTCTGCGGCAAGGAGAAGTGCCTCGTCCCCGTGCCTGATGACCGCGGCATCGTCTCCGAACGACGCGATAACGGAGGGATCGTCTATTCTGAGGGCTTTCACCATATCGCCGATCGCGTGTTTCCTGCGGACACCTTCATATTCGCGGACTATCTTTGCGACAGTCTCCGTGGAGCAGCTCGTAACCACAATGTCACCAGGTCAGATGTATGCTAGGTAATTCTGCTTCATCAGAGATAATTTATTTGATACGCGGTCGACGTGTGAACATGGACTGGGCGGAAAAGTTCCGGCCCCAGCATCTCCGGGACATGGTGGGAAACGATACCGCCATCCGGCAGATGGCCGACTGGGCGCGGGACTGGAACCGGAAGAAGCGGCCGCTGATCCTGTACGGGAAGCCGGGGATCGGGAAGACCACGGGCGCCCATGCGCTCGCCCGGGACATGGACTGGGAAGTCATCGAGCTGAACGCGAGCGACCAGCGGACGAAAGCCGTGATCGACCGGGTGGCGGGCGGGGGCAGCACGACCGGCAGCCTGACCGGAGCATCCCGGAAGATGATCATCTTGGACGAAGCCGACAATATCCACGGGACCGCGGACCGGGGCGGGGCAAAGGCCATCATCGAGATTATCCGGGAGTCGCGCCAGCCTATCCTTCTGATCGCAAACGACCTGTACGGCGTTGCGTCCGAGATCCGGCAGCTCTGCGATCCGGTCCAGTTCAAGGCGGTCCAGGCCCGCTCGATAGTTCCCCGTCTCCGGTACATCTGCTCCTCGGAAAGTATCGCGTGCAGCGATCCCGCGCTCCGGGATATCGCGGAGAGCGCAGGGGGTGACATCAGGTCTGCGGTGAATATGCTCTTTGCGTCAGCCATCGGCCGCGATACCCTGGAAGAAAAAGATGTCCATACCTCCCGGAAAGACGGGAGGTCTTCGATCTTCGACCTGGTCAGTGCGGTCTTCGGCTCCACGGACGATGCCCGGATCATCTCGATCTCCCGGGAAGTCGCGGAGGACCCGGATGCAATCGAGCAGTGGATCGAAGGGAGCCTTGCCCACCTTTCGGGAAAACCTGAGATGTCGCTTGCATACGGGTACATCTCCCGCGCCGACGAGTACCTCGGCTACACGTTCCGGCGGCAGTATTACCTGCTCTGGCGGTACGCAACCAGCCTGATCCTGATCGGCGTTGCCCGGGCATCCGGCGGAAAAGGGATCCATGCCAGGATCATGCCGCCCGAACGATGGGGACGGATGGGGCGCTCCCGGAAGCAGAAGGCGAGCAGGTCAGGGCTCATGCGCAGGCTTGGGGCCCTGATGCGGATGCCCCAGTCCACCATCAGGGAGGAATATTTCGACAGCGTGTCGTACCTCGCCGCCGCAGATCCCGAATACTTTGCGGAGACGCTCGGCCTTGACGCCGACCAGCTTGCGCTCCTCATCAGGAACCGGGACCGGGCGCAGCAGGTGATAAAGGGGGTAGCGCTCGCACGGAAGCAGCGGGAAAAGGAACTTGCAGCGCTTGAGAAAGCCAGGGAAAATACCGATGGGGCCGGAAAAGCGAAAAACCGGAAGCGGAAGAGCGCCGATGCCTCCCTTCCGGAACCGGCCGAAGAACAACAACCCGTGCCTGAACAGAAACCGGAGCCTGTCCGGGCACCCGAACCTCAGGTGCAGCAGGAGGAACAAGCGGCTTTGCCGAAAACGGAAAGCCCGGTTCAGCAGGCTCCACCCGCTGATGCGGAGAAAGGACCGGATGCTCCGGAAGAATCCCAGAAACGCGAGAAGCCGAAGACCCAGTCAACGCTCTTTGACGGGTTCTGAGAACTTCCCTTCCTCCCGGGCCCGCACGTACCGGTGGAGGATGACCCCGCAGTCGATGGTCTCCCCACCGTCGCCGTACGTCTCGAACCCGAGATGGTAGACCAGAAGGTCGCAGCCTGCCCGTTCCGCGAGATCTATGAGCGGGGGGATCATCTCGACCGCAGGCCGGATGGAATAGATGAGATCGAGTCCCCGGTAGAACGTATAATCCGGCGCAAAGATATCATCGATCCGAAAGGGGACTTCAGGATCTTCCGGCGGGGTATGGACATCGGTGCAGAACACCCGGACACCGGCGGCCGCAAGGATACGTGCTGCATCGAAATTCCTGCCTGCGCCGATTTCCGCCGCGTTCCGGTACCGTGCAGCGATATACTCCCCGATCTGGCGCTCAATACGTTTATACGCGTCCATTTACAGACATTATGAAAATGCATCTCCATATCTTTTGGGATCGTGCGGCTCCGTCCGGCCTGCAGGTTCCGGTTGCCCGCACCATCTCTTCCCTCCTGGAGGTTCCTGCCACCGTATCCGACAGCCCGGTACGGATAAAAGGGTACAGCAGCGAGCGGAAACAGTCGGATGCCCAGATGGTGCTGGACAGTATCACCTCCTACACGCACCAGCATCCGGTCCGGGATCCGATCCTTCTCGTGGTGTCGCAGGATCTCTACCGTCCCGGCCACCACTTCCTTTTCGGGCTCGCCCGTCCCCGGCACCATGTCGCGGTCGTCTCCACGGCCCGGCTCTCCAACGAATACTATAACCTTCCCCCGAATGACGACGACTTCATCGACCGGATCTGCAAGGAAGGCGCCCACGAGGTCGGCCATCTCTTCGGTCTCGAACATTGCGAAAATACCGAGTGCATCATGTTCCGGCCCGATACCCTGGACGACCTGGACGGAAAGAAGAAGATGTTCTGCCCTGCCTGCCGGGAGATGCTCGAAAACAACCTGCAGGCAATGGAATGACCTGCTGTTTTCCTGTTTTTCGGTGACCCGGTGATCCTCCGGCCCGTTATTTTATCTCTGGCAGCAGTGTTCCGGAGCAATCGGGAACCTCACGCTTCCAGAAAGTCCCGGTACCTGATTCCCGCTGCCCGGAAAGTTCCGGAAGCGGAAGCATCCTTACGCGAGATCGATGACTGCGTTATGGAGGATATCCAGGGTATCGCGCATTGCCCGGCCCGCGTCGCGCAGGTGATGATAGATCTCCCGGGTCCTGATGGCGTGCATGGCATCGCTGGTACGGAGGAGATCCGCCATCCCGGCAATGTAAATCTCCTCCATCCGGTTGTAGGCATCGCGTGCCTGCCGGATCTCCCGTTCCACGAGATCCTTGTCGGATCCGAGCGCCCTGACCCCCCGGGCGATACAGCCGGTCCCACCCAGGAGTTCCCCTGCCATGCGCAGGATCGGATCGTCCGGGGTCACCCCGAAGGCATACATCTCCCGTGCGGTCTCCCGGGAAAAGTTCAGGATGTAATCCATCTGCCGTGAGATGCTGTAGATGTCCTGCCTGTCGAAGGGCGTCGAGAACGATTGTATCAGTTTTTCTTCCATATCGTGACGCATCCGGTCGACATTGTTCTCGATGAGTTCGAGGTTCCGGGGGTCCGTAAGGGGACGCAGGTTCAGCCATACGGCCAGGGCCTGCACCCCGGCTACGGTCTGGTCCGCCTGGTCCGCGAGCATCGCTTCGAAATCGTATTCCCTCGGAAAGACCGATGCAAAGAGGCCGGGTTTTTTCCGGGGATCTTCCTGTTTTTTGTTGGTATCCATAGGGATCACACTCCGGTGAATGCGGCTGCTGCCAGGTAGATCGCTCCTGCCAGGAGGATGGTTACCGGGATGGTAATTACCATCGAAACAAGGATATGCTTTCCTACATCCCACTTGACCTTCCGGGGATTTTCCGCAGCGCCCACCCCGAGGACCGACATGGTGATGATCTGGGTCGAGGAGACCGGGGCTCCTGCGACCGTCGAGAGGGCTATCGAGGCGGCGGAGAAGGCCTGGGAATCGAACGAGTGAACCGGCTCGATCCGAAAGATCCTGCGGCCCAGGGTGTTCATGATCCGCCAGCCCCCGCCGATGGTTCCGAGCGCGATGAGAATCGCGCAGGCTACCCGGGTCCAGACCGGGATCTCTCCCGCAACCGTGAGGCCCGATGCCACAAGGACCATCGCTATGATCCCCATCTGTTTCTGGGTGTCGTTCGCACCGTTGGAGAACGCCATGACCGCCGCAAGGCACCAGTTCAGGCCGATGATCTTCCTGTTGGCGGAACGTTCTGCGTTCCGGAGGAGCAGCTGCGTCCCTTTCCGCATCCCGTAGCTTCCGATGAAGCCGATCAGGAGGGAGACCGCGAAGAAGATGAGGATCTTCGCAACTCCCGAGAGTTCGTGCGCAGGTCCCGCCAGTTCGTCGAATCCCCACAGCACGCACCCGGTACCGGCCGCCGCAATCCCGGCCCCGATGAGCCCGCCGACCAGGGAATGGGTCGATGACGACGGGAGCGCGAATTTCCAGGTTATGAGGTTCCAGGCTGTCGCAGTGACAAGGGCGGCCAGCACTACGAGGACCACCTGGGCATCGGACTGTAGGGTAAGAAGGCCGGCAAGGGTGAACGCGACGGCGCTTCCCCCGCCCACAGCCCCGCAGAAGGACATGCCGGCGACAAGGATAATTCCCGTCTTCGGTGCAGCCGACCGTGATGCGATGAAGGTCGCGGCGATGGTGCTTGCGTCCTGGAACCCGTTGGTAAAGGTGAATGCAAACGCCAGGATGACCGCGATGACGGCAAATTCATACATAGGCAGGGGAGCGTTTCAGCGTGCGGGAGATGCCGGGGATGGCCCGGCCGGTTCCGGCACAGCGCGATGTTTCCCTTAAGAATTAAAAACAGTATCTTTCGTTCCGGAAAAGACCCGGCAGGCACTTGGCTGCTCCGGCCCGGAATCGTTCTCAGGATCTTCTGGAAAAAAGGGATTTTTCAGTTATCATCATCTGAATGACCGGCCCGCATGAAGTACACGGATCCGGCCAGGCAGAGAATTGCAACGGGCAGGGCGGCTGCCTCCCAGTTCAGGAGCTTGTCCCCGTTTACGATCACGATCTCCAGGAACTGGACGAAGAGAATCGTAATGATGACGAGCACCAGGTAATTTTTCAGCTGACCGATGCTCCGGATCCTGATCCAGGACGGGTATTCGTTTCCGGAATCGCGGGGAACCGTCGCAACAAACAGCTCGAAAATGCCGTACGAGAAGATGAGGAGGACAAGGGCAAAGAGGAATATGTCGATGGAATTGATAACGAGGAGGACTACCGCGGACGTGGCCGAGTCCGGGCCCTGGACTTCCATCATCATGTTGAACCCCTGGCCGCTGAAGAGCATAACGCCGACCGCGCCCGCGATCTTTAAAGCGCCCAGGATAAAGAGCAGGACTGCGCCGATGAAGGATGAGATGACGGCGATGATACTGATGTAACGTAACGAGAAGAACGCCCTGAGGAGATCCATATCTGTCTCTTATACCTTATCACGGGACCATATCAGAATATTGTTTTCCGGTGATGCCGGAATTTCCCAGGGTACAGGGTGATTCTCCGGACAGGTTTCCCCCCTGACCGTGTCCTGCATCCGGCGGTGCTCTCAAAAAAACCGGAAGACCTGCCGGTCCCCAAAAAATCCCGTGGATCTGACCGTACCTCATCAGGCAAAAATCCGGGCAGGGACGATCTGATCTACGGCAGGGCTCTCCCTTTCTGGAATTGCTTCGGAAAAACAGGCGGAATCCCGTTACACCGCACACGAATGCTCGTCGTCATCGTGCCGGTGCGGATTCTTCTCGACCCATGGCTCAAGCCCGTGCTTCACGCGGTAATCGTTGATGGCTTTGTGGATACCTTCCTCGGCAAGGACCGAGCAGTGCATCTTGATCGGGGGAAGGCCGTCGAGTGCTTCGGCCACCGCCTTGTTCGAGAGATCCCAGGCCTCTTCGAGGGTTTTCCCCCGCACGAGCTCGGTCGCCATGCTGCTCGTCGCAATCGCCGCGCCGCAGCCGAACGTCTTGAACTTTGCGTCCACGATCCTGTTGTCCTCGATTTTGAGGTAGATCTTCATGATATCCCCGCAGACCGGGTTACCGACCTCGCCGATCCCGTCGGCGTCCACGATCTCGCCCACGTTCCGCGGGTTCTGGAAATGATCCATCACTTTCTCGCTGTACATGTCACCGGCCCCCTTTCACCGCTTTCTCATAGAGCGGCGACATCTGACGGAGCTTGTCCACGATTCCCGGGAGAACTTCCAGCACGTAATCCACATCGGCTTCCGTGTTCGCATCCCCCAGGGTGAGACGGAGGGAACCGTGGGCGATCTCGTGCGGGAGCCCGATTGCAAGGAGCACGTGCGAGGGCTCCAGGCTTGCAGACGTGCAGGCACTCCCGGTCGATCCGCAGATCCCCTTCTGGCCCAGGAGCAGGAGTAGCGATTCCCCCTCGATGAACTCAAAGCAGATGTTCACGTTTCCGGGAAGGCGCTGCTCCGGGTGGCCGTTGTAGCGGGTATGCGGGATCCGGGTGGTGATCCCGTCCTTCAGCCGCTCGCTCAGGGCCCGGAGCCGCTTTCCTGCTGTTCCGATATCGGCGGTCGCAAGCTCGATCGCTTTTCCCATTCCCACGATGCCCGGGACATTCTCGGTGCTGGCCCTCCTGCGCCGCTCCTGCCCGCCGCCGTGCATGAAATTATCGATCTTCACCCCTTTCCTGATGTAGAGGGCCCCGGTCCCTTTCGGGCCGTAGAACTTGTGCGCCGAGAGGGAGAGGAGGTCGACCCCGAGCGATTTCACATCTACAGGGACATGCCCGACCGCCTGGACCGCGTCCGTGTGGAATGGGATCCCCTTCTCGCGTGCGATCTTCCCGATCTCGGCGATGGGTTCGATGGTTCCGATCTCGTTGTTCGCGAACATCACGGTGATCAGGATGGTCCGGGGCGTAATAGCCTCACGCAGTTTCCTGATATCGATCACGCCGTACTTATCGACCGGGAGATAGGTCACGGTGAATCCCTGCTTCTCCAGGTACCCGCAGGTATGGAGAACCGCATGGTGCTCAATCGCGCTCGTTATGATATGGTTCCCTTTGTCCCGGCTCGCGTACGCAATCCCCTTGACGGCCCAGTTGTCGGACTCGGTTCCCCCGGACGTGAAATAAATCTCCTCGGGCTCTGCACCGATGGCCCTCGCAACCTTCCCCCGTGCCTCCTCGACTGCGCTCCGGGTTACCCCGGCAATCGGGTAGATGGAGGAAGGGTTCCCGAACTTCTCCGTAAAATACGGGAGCATCGCCTGGAGGACTTCCGGGCGTACGGGTGTCGTTGCCGCGTGATCCAGGTAAACGGTTTTTTGTGAGGTCATGGACGATCGCTTCCCCTGTGTAGGAGGCGGCCGGTGATAAAATACTCTCCCGAAGGGCTCTTCCTCACCGGCTGCCCCCGATATCTTTCACAATCGTTACCTTATTCCTCTCCCGGGTGATGAATCCCTCGCTGTCAAGCTCCCGGAGGACCCCGGAAAAAACCGTGTCCGGAACCCCGATTGCTTCGGCGAGTTCGCGCTCATCCAGCTCCCGTTCCCGGAGGAGCTCCCGGAGGATCCTGCCCCGCACCTGCCGTCGCGAGCCCTCGAACTTCGACTGCTTCGTATAATGGGCGCTGCGCCGGTTCGGGTTCTCCTGCGTGGTTTTCAGATACGTGCCGTAGTCCATGAGTGCGAAGTACCATTCGCGCGGGTTTTCCCGGTCCAGCGCTGCCACGACCAGCGGTTCGATCTCGCTGTCGCGCACATTCTCCCTATCCGCAAAGAAGCAGTGGATGAATACCCGGCGGATGTTGGTCTCGATGAAAACGACCGGGGCATTGAACGCGAACGCCGCAATGGATGATGCCGTCGCAGGGCCGATACCGGGAAATGTCGCAAGGACCGCCGGGTCGCGGGGAAGTACTCCCCCGTACGTGTCCATAACGATCCCCGCGATCTTCCGGAGCGCGAGGGCACGCCGGTTGTATCCCATCCCCTGCCAGACGTTTAGGAGATCCGGAAGAGACGATGCCGCAAGATCGGGAAAACCCGGGAACGCTGCCATGAATTCCCCGTACTTCTGCATGACCCGGGGCACCTGGGTCTGCTGGAGCATGATCTCGGAGACCACGATTGCGTAGGGGTCGTCCGTCTCCCGCCAGGGCATCGGCCGCCGGTGGTTCCGGTAGAATTCCCAGATCCTGCTCCGGAACTCGTCGGCCGTGAGCCTTGGGGGAGAGATCCCGGTATCCGGTTCCGGTATGACCAGCCGGGTCTGCCCGCTGTTCTTCCGTTCGCGGTTCTCCGCCATTACCCGGGATACTCTGCCCGGAAGGCTTTAACGGTTCAGGTCCCGGCACATCAGGGAGGGCCCCCCATCCACAGCATTATGTGACGCGAAACCGGATAGGGTCGTAGTGAGCGGGGGCGCAGATGGGGAACGAACGGAGCATTCCGGAGGAACGGATACGGGTACTGAATCCCGGGCCACCGGTACCCGGTTCCTGTATCCTGTACTGGATGCAGGCTTCCGTACGGGTCAGGGAAAACCTCGCGCTCCTTTATGCCATCCAGGCCGCGAACCGGCTCCATCTGCCGGTGGTCGCATATTTCGGCATAACGGAACGTTTCCCCGAAGCGAACCTGCGCCATTACCGGTTTCTCACGGAAGGCATCCTTGCCGCAGCGCGCCATCTCGCGGATCTCGGAATCCCGCTCGATCTCAGGATGGAGAGCCCGACCCGGGGCGTTATCCGGAAGAGCCGGGACGCTGCGCTCCTGGTCATGGACCGGGGATACCTCCGGATCCAGCGGGAATGGTACCGGGACGTTGCCGGAAAGGTACGGTGTCCCTGCGTCCAGGTCGAGGACAATACCTGCGTTCCGGTCGCCGCAGTCTCAGGGAAAGAAGAATATTCCGCGGCGACCATCCGTCCGAAGATACACCGGCTCCTTCCCAATTTTCTGGAAACCCATGACATTCAGCCTCCGACAAGGGAATTCCGGGAGGAGATCCCGGATTCGCTTTCCGGTTCCCCCGCAGAGGATATCCTGGCCAGTATGACGGTCGACCGCAGCGTTCCCCCTGCACCGGAGTTCCGGGGCGGTTGCGATGAAGCGGAGAAACGTCTCGACCGGTTTCTTGAAAGCGGCCTCGATGCATACGCAGAGGAAAGAAACGATCCCGGGACGGGAATTTCCTCGGGCATCAGCCCCTGCCTGCACTTCGGCCAGATCTCACCGGTCCGGATAGCGCAGCGCGTCCGCGAAACCGGAAGTATCGGAACGGAAGCATTCCTCGAACAGCTGATCGTCCGGAGGGAGCTTGCCGTGAATTTCGTAACCTGGAATCCTGCGTACGACTCCTTTGACTGCCTTCCTGCCTGGGCACGCTCGACCCTCCTCGCGCACGCAAAGGATCCAAGGGAATTCGTCTATTCCCCGGAAGAACTCGGACGGGCGGAGACGCACGATCCGTACTGGAATGCGGCACAGGAGGAGATGGTGCGGACCGGGAAGATGCAGGGATACATGCGGATGTACTGGGGTAAGAAGATCCTGGAATGGACCCCTGATCCGCGGGATGCGTACCGGACCGCCCTCTTCCTGAACAACCGGTACGAACTGGACGGCAGGGATCCGAACGGGTACGCGGGGATCGCCTGGTGTTTCGGAAAACACGACCGGCCCTGGAAAGAGCGCCCGATCTTCGGGACGGTCCGGTACATGAACGCCGCAGGCCTGACCCGGAAATTCTCAATGGCCCGGTACCTGGAGACTGCCCGCGATGCCGGGCGGTAAAATCCGGTCCCGGACGGGATACGCAGACGACAGGTCCGGGAATATCCGGTATCCTGCCACTGCGCTCCGCGGGCTGTCAGCCGGGATGCTCCCGGTCAGAGGATGCACCGTACCTGGATATCCATCCCGGCAATCTTCCGGTACATGTCCCGCTCCCGTATCAGGGGATAGAGCCCGTACAGGAACGTCGTCACCGGCTCCCACATCGCCACCCACCCGATGATCAGGAGGCCTTCGGAGACCAGCGGATTGAGGAGGGGATCACGGGAATTCACGATCACCATGCGCAGGAGAAGGCAGGATACTAAAAAGGCCGTCCCGATGATGAGACTGATCCGGCCCATGCGAAGCTTGTGACGGAACTGGCGATCCATCGAATCCGCCCGGTACCGGAAATGGTTCCTGATGGAGAGATCGAGCGTCTCCGACGCTTCCGTTTCGCAGACCGACCGGGAAAGATAGATGACAAGCCGGAAGTTCTTTTTCGAGGGATAATCGTTCACGGTGGAGACGATGTACTCCTCGGCATTGCGGTCCAGGCCTTTCTCATGGAACGGGGCGGGATCGAACGTGTCGAACATCTGCATGATGTTCGTGAGCTTGAGTTCTATCGTAACAGGTTTCTCGCCGGAGCTGTCTTTTCCTGGTTCCGGAACCCGCACACCGTCAGGAATGATTCTCCCCTCCCTTCCGTAAATGCATATACCGTTTCATTCTCAGTTTCCCATTGTTATTTTGACCGGTCGTTTCCATGAAAAAGATGGATCCGGCCGGTTCCTGTGCATTAATGTATTGTATTGTGAACCGGAACAAATACCCAGTGGATACGCTGTGCATAAAATTGTCCCAGCGCAACCGCCAAGGACAGAATTCCCGCACAGGCGGGATAAAACGGATAACCGGGAAAGGGAAATATCCCCCGGAAAGAATTATTCCGGAAAAAATAGAAGAGATGCGGAAAGATTTCCGGCAGCAGCCCGATTATAACCGGTTATCTGGCATTGCTCGGCACATAACAATACTGAAATGAAACCATGAAGAACGCTACTATACTGTGTCCGAGAGGGCTTCCCCGAAGGGACTGAATCCGCAACTCATCCAGGTCATCCGGCTACTTCAGGAAAACCCGCAGGGGATGAGCGTCCAGAATATTGCCCGGGCGCTCGCTATTCACCGGAATTCTGCTGCCAAATATCTCTCTATCCTCCAGCTTCTGGGTAAGGTAGACCTCCGGCTCCACGGAAAATCGAAGATCTACCGGATCTCCCAGCGTCTTCCCTTTGACGCCATCCTCCAGAGTTACCCGGATGATTACATCATCGGCCTGAACAAGTCGCTCCAGGTGATTGCAATCAATCCCTCCCTTGCGGAGGATATCGAGATTTCCGGCGAACAGTTCCTGGGAAAGAATCTCTCGGATATTCCCGGGACCGGCCTTCTGACTCTGGAAGTTCTGGATGCGATCAGAAAGGGTGTCCGGGGTGAGGAGCACATATCCCTTCAGGAGGTGACGCTGGAGAATACCCGGCTCCCTTTTATCATGAAACTCGTGCCCACCGTTTTCACTTCGGGCATGATTGGCGTCGCAGTCATTCTCATCAGGTATTACGGGAATCCCGACAACAGCGAACGGGATTATTACCGGAAAAAAGCGGAGTACTGGGAGAACTGTTACCTGGCCGCAATACGGGACAGAGATGAATATATCGTCAGATCGCTACCGGACGGAAAGATCCTCTCGGTCAACGAACCCTATGCCCGGATCCTGGACCGGCTTCCCGAACAGCTGGCCGGGACCCGGCAGAGCCACCTGATCCCCCGGGAGGAACGCAACCGGCTGAAAAAGCATTTTTCTTCCCTTACCCCGGAATCTCCCTTGGCGGCCATCGAACACCGGGTCATCCTTCCTGACGGGACGCTTCACTGGGTCGCCTGGAAAAACCGTGCCGTGTACCACGAGGGAAAACTTGTGGAAATCATCTCCACCGGCCATGATATCACGAGGGAGCGCCTCAGGGAACTCCAGCTGAAAAAATATGAGGATTCGATAGATGAGATAATCCTGGAAAAGACCGGGGAACTTGCGGGGGCGAACCGGCAACTCCTCCAGGAGATAAAAGAGGCAGAAGAACGGGAATCCGTGCTTCGCAGCAGGGAGGAATATTACCGCAGCCTCCTCGAAACGCTGACAAAGGGAATGTGGCTCTTTTCCCCGCCCCGCTCCACCGGGGTATCCTCGATGCCGGTGGCAAAGATGCTCGAATTTCCCGAAGATCGCTTCCGGGGAAAATCGGTTATCCGGGTACCGGGACAACCTGCACGCGATTCTGCCAAACAGGATTCGGGGATACCGGAATTTTCGGATAGATCTGGTGCGGGCCTGGACCTTGCGGGTCTCGGTGAGACTTTCGGGGTTCAGGGAAAAAACGCATCCCGTTTCCTGAATGCTCCGGGACAACATTCCGGTATTTTGGACACCCCTCCGGAATTCCTGAATGCCCGGAATCCGGTTACCCTCATGACCGATATCCGGAAGTACATGCTTCTCGACCGGATAACCCGCCACGATATCCTCAACCAGCTCATGGTTCTCCAGGGGTATCTCCACCTTTCGCTCGAACGGCTTGAGGATCCGAAGACCGCCGCAATGGTGGAAAAAGGCCTTGCGGCCAGCGAGAATATCGGGAAGATGATCCGGTTTTCCCGCGAATGCCAGGAGATCGGTCTCCATGCCCCCCGCTGGCAGAACATTTCCCGTATTATTGAGAATGTCCTCACAACCCTGGATCATGCGGGAGTCTCTGTTTTCACGGGAGCACCGGCACTGGAGGTTCTCGGAGACCCGCTGCTCGAAAAGGTCTTTTACAATCTTATCGAGAATTCCCTCCGTCACGGCGGAAAGGTGACGGAGATCCGCGTTTCCTGGAGTGAGTGCCGGGACGGGATCCTTCTTGTCTGTGAAGACGACGGTAACGGCATATCTCCGGATGAAAAGGAGAAGATCTTTGCCTGCGGCTATGGCAGAAACACCGGTTACGGGATGTTCTTTACGAGGGAGATCCTGGAGACCACCGGCTTCACGATACGGGAACGCGGAATACCCGGCCAGGGCGCGAAGTTCGAAATTGCTGTTCCCGCAGGAAAATACCGGTTCGTTCACGAACCCCGGGCGCAGGGTCCGGAAAACCCATGATCTTTGCATCATGGGAATTCCGAAACGTACGTGGCACGCGTACTTTTGTGCACCGGCTGCCTGCGGTATTTTTTTCTTGTGCCGTATCAATCCTTTCAGACAGGGGATCTGATGGTAAAGACACTTATCTGCGTGAGTTCCGTCCATCACGGGAATACCCGGAAAGTTGCAGAAGCGATCGGAGAGGTTCTCCATGCGGACCTGATGGCGCCGAACCGGGTTACCCCGGAACTCCTTTCCGGCTATGACCAGGTCGGGTTCGGTTCCGGGATCTACTTCCGGCGCCATCATGAGAGTATATTTCACCTGCTGGACCGGCTTCCGGATCAGAACGGAAAACCCGCGTTCATTTTCTCAACCGAGGGCCTCACCTTCCTGCACGCCTCATTCCATAAACCACTCCGGGAAAAATTGACAGGGAAAGGGTTCGGGGTTATGGGGGAATTCGCCTGCCCCGGCTGGGACACGTATGCGATTTTCGGTATCTTCGGTGGGATCCACAAAGGGCGGCCCGATGAACGGGACCTTGCGGCAGCACGGGCTTTTGCGGAAGGATTGAAAAAAGAATGATCCGGAATAGTACCGGGATGCACGGAGAGGCACTCCGGATTTTCCGGTATTTTCCCTATCCGGGTCACCGTACAGGATGAGTAGCGTTCCCGGATCGACCTGCAGGATTCCTGCCGTCGGGTCATCCAGTCCGCGCATGACCCGGGCTTTCCGTTCCGCAGAGTGTCCCTTCGTCATTTCATCAGGATTTCCGGGATGGCTGCACATCCCGGTACCCTCTGCATTCCGGTTATTGGGGATTGCGGGAGAACTCCCGGAGTTTTTCCCCGATCCAGGGAAGGAAATCCTTTTTCCGGGACATCACGCCCTCCAGGTGAAGCGGCCCTTCCCCGCCGCAGATTTCGGCTGAAAGTGCAGGGTTTCCTGATACATACAGCTCGCTTGCGCCTGCCAGGACATCGGTGAAAAGGACGAGGGCAAGATCGGTTCCCCGTAGTTCCCTGAGGTTCCGGAGCCCGGCCCGGATCTCCTCTTCCCGCTCCCTGCTCCAGGAAAATGACGGGATCATGACCTGGGCTATCACGACCTTCGTTCCCGAGAGAACGTAATCCTTTGTGTCCCGGGACAGGAGCGTATCCATACCGGTCCCGCCCAGATCCATGCTCCGCTCAAGGAGCGCAGCACCGAGTTCTTCGGGATCGATTCCCGACAGTCCGGCAAGGAACTGCGCGGCTTTTCTGTCCCGGTGCGTGGTCGTCGACATGCGGAGGGAGAGCGTGTCGGAGAGAATCCCGGCAAGGAGTGCTCCTGCGACGTCCGGCCCGGGACGTAAGCCGGACTCCATGAACTTCTGCGCGATGAGGGTCGAGGTCGCGCCGACCGGATCGTTCAGGAACTTCACGGGCTTGAGCGTCGTGATTGCGCCGAGCCGGTGGTGATCGATGATCTCGACGATCTCCGCTTCCTCGATACCTCTCACCGCCTGGGAGACTTCGTTGTGGTCGAGCAGGATCACGGATCGTCTCACATCGTCAAGGAGGGTCGTACGGGTCAGGATCCCGGCAAGGGTCCCGTCACCTGAAACAACGCAGGCCGCCCGGAACTTGGATGACGAGACGACCTGCCGGGCATGGGCAATCGTATCGTCGAGCGGAAGGACCGGGATATCGGTCTCCATCACTTCCCGGGCCGGAAGGGAGAGGCTGATCATCTTCCCGACCCCGAAGGCATCGAGTTCGGTTGCAAGCAGGGAGACACCCCGCTTTGCGGCAGCGGCCGAGAGCCGTTCGCCGACCGGGGCACCTTCCGCGATGATGAGGCAGGCGATCCCTGCCGAAATGAGGGCAAGCTGGGCGGGTTCGTTGTCGCCGACGACCGCAATATCCTTTGCGGTCATCTTTGCAAGCGTGACATGGAGGGCATCGATGGCGATGTAGACTTTCCCTTCCAGGATCTCGTGGGACGGGACGATGATGGACGCATTGAGGATCCTGGCAAGGGTGCCGAGAGAGATGGGTGTCACGGCGAGTTCCGCCAGGTAAATGCGCCGGATATAGGCTCCCGCAAGGGCGTGCTCCCCGATCATGCCGACCGGTTTCCCCTGCCGGTCCGTGATCGCGACATTCCGTATCCCCTCCTTTGCCATGAGGGTCGCGACATCGACCGTCGGGACGTTCTCTTCGAGGGAATACACGGTCTTGAAACTGATATCCGAGAGACGGGGCTCGACAGAATCCATGCAGACCGGTTCCTCAAGCCGGAACCGCTCAATCATGTACCTGCTTTCCGGGTTCAGTTCGCCGCACCGGGCCGGGATGTACCTGCCCGGTTCGGACCGGTTCAGGAAATCCGCGTACCCGATCACGCTTGCGATGCTGTCCGTGTCAGGTTGCCGGTGGCCGAAGAGGAATACGTGGTTCATGCTGGTACCTGATCTGTCGGGTTCTGGATCAGTACATTGATGCCAGATCTCATAATGTGTGGTTTCTTCCTGGGGCAGCAGGGAATCGGGGTCAAGGAGAACGGGCCGGATGTGCGGATCCGCCCCGGGAAAATATTTCCGGAGCGGGAATCGGATCTTCCGGAGAACGGGATCCCGGGTATTCCGGCAGGGCTCCTGTCAGACAGGATTCTGCCGTAACCCGGATTATTCCGGCTTTTATGAGAATGCCCTGACATAGGTATATTTGCTTTCAGCCAGAGACAGAATCTGGTATAATATCAGGTGGGAAATGGGCGGGATAGCTCCGGAGCGGCGTCAAATATACCTCATTATCGGAATCCTCGTATTTTTCATGGCGTTCGCCCTCGTATTGCGGGGGCTCCCCGCACTCGTAACTTCGTCACAGGATTTTTTCCCGGTGTACGATTCCGACACCTGGTACAATCTCCGGCAGATTGAAGCGATGGTCGCGGACTTCCCGCACTACAACTGGTTCGACCCGATGCTTGCGTACCCGACCGGGAAAACCATCGACTGGGGACCACTCTATCCCACGCTTGCGGCCGCACTCTGCATCGCAACCGGGGCGACTACCCGGGCTGCAGTCATCTCCCATTCCATGTGGCTCAGCCCGCTCCTTGCGGCGCTGATGGTCCCGATCGTTTTCCTGATCGGACGGTATCTCCGGGGAACCGGAACCGGCCTTATCGCGGCAGGACTCGTCAGTTTCGTATCGTTCCGGTACTTTTTCCTCTCGGCATACGGGATCGCGGATCACCACATGGCGGAAGTCTTCACGACCTCACTCTTCCTCCTTGCGTATATCGCAGCCGTATGGCATGGCGGGAAGGAAGAAGTTGACTGGTCGCTCAAAAAAACACTCGTGATCCCTGCCGGGTTCGCATTCCTTGCAGGGCTCTTCCTGTTCCTGGGTCTGCTCGCAAGTCCGACAACGACCCTGATCCTCATCGTGATTGCAGTCTTCACGTTCATCCAGTTCTCTGCGGATTATGCAAAAGGCAGGTCCTCCGATAGTCTTCTCCTCATCAATCTCATCGCGATGGGAACGGTATTTCTCTGTTACCTTGCCTATGGCGTGAAAGCGGACGGGATGTCTTTGATCCAGTACACGGCCGGGCATCTCTATATCTATGCAGGAATTATCGGGGAAACCCTGGCACTCGCGCTCCTTGCCCGGCTGGGGAGACGGTACCGGCCTGCATACTGGATATCCCTCGTGATCCTGGCAGGGGCAGTCATCGCCGCAATCCCCTTAGTTCCCGCAGTGTCGAACCTCATCCAGGACGGCCTGGGGCTCATTCTCTCCGGCGACGTGTCCTATTCCATGGGAGTCCAGGAGACCGCACCGTGGACGGTTGCATCGGCATTCACCAACCAGAACGCAGGATTGATCCTGATGGCCGGGGGATTGTGTCTTGCTGCATACGGCTATATCAGGACCTGGCGGCGGGAACTAGCGATCCTCCTTGTCTGGGCGTGCGTCATGCTCTTTCTTACGGCAGGGCACCGGAGGTTCGAATATTATCTTGCAGTCCCCCTTGTCCTCCTTTCCGCGCTCTGCATTGAGGCAGGGGTCCGGTGGCTGGAACCGGTAGTCGTACCGTGGTACCGGGCCCGTATCCGGAACGAGACCGGGGGGAGTGGCCCGGAAGAAATTTCCCAGGGTCCTGCCGGTCCCGGTGAAGCGGTGCAGCCGGGACGCGGCCGGTCCGGAAAACGTTCCGATGCCGCTCCGGCAGTACCGTCCCCGAAAAAAAGCCGGGGCAGGCAGGATCATCTCAGAATCGCAGCGGGAATCATTATACTCTGCCTTCTCGGGGTGATGGTGGTTATTTCAACAGGCCAGGATATCGTGTACGGCCTGAACGCAAATGGCCGGGAGATCTCTTCCGACTGGCTGGAGACCCTTTCATGGATGCAGGCGAACACCCCGGATCCCGGCGTCGGCTACTATGCCAGGTACGAAGAGAGGAACTTCACCTATCCCGCTTCAGCCTATGGTGTCCTTGCGGCATGGGATGCCGGTCACTGGGTCATGTTCTTTGCGCAGCGCATCCCGATCATGACGCCGTTCCAGAATAACCTGTACGGATCTGAGGGGGGAGCTGCGTTCTTCCTTTCAGGGAATGAATCCCGGTCTGAAGAGATTCTCTCAGGCCTCGGGGCCCGGTATGTCATAACCGATGCGAGGTCCTGTACCGATACCTTCCAGAGCCTCGTGCCCTGGGTGGATCCGGCATACGATACCACGCCCTATGTCAAGGGGATCCTTGCACAGGACCCGCACAACCCGAAGAACCTGGTCCTCGAGACCCTGTATGACAATGCGTACTTCCAGTCCATGCTGGTACGGCTCCAGATGTCCGACGGTTCCCTTGCGGAACCCGGCACGGTCGATTATATCGGGTACGATGTACGCGAGGTCCCGGCTGCCGGGGAGACTTCCCCGATCAGCGGAACCGCCCCGGTCATCCGGACGGTTACCCCGATGAATGCGAGCTCCGCGGCGCAGGCCCTTGCAGCCGGAAACGCACAGGCCGGTTCCGGGGCAATCATACTCTCCGACCGGCCGGACCGGCCGGTACAGGAAGTCCCTGCCCTGCAGCACTTCCGGCTCGTCCATGAGTCTTCTTCGAATGCAACGGTAACGGTCAATGACGGAGCCATATCGTTACCCGGGGTGAAAACGGTAAAGGTATTCGAGTATGTCGGAGGAGCCCGCATCAAAGGCGAAGGAATCATTGCACTGAACCTGACAACAAATACCGGCAGGGACTTTGTGTATCTCCAGAAGAGCAGCGGCGGCGGGTTCATCGTGCCGTACGCAACTGATGGGAACTCAACGGGGGTCCGCGCAACCGGGCCGTATCGGATCCTGGGCACTTCCCAGACGTACCAGGTCTCGGAGAGCGATGTGCTGAATGGTACCACCGTCAATTGAGATTCCTGACGGAGAGCCCGGTTTCCCTGCCGGATCTGAAAAGAACCGTACCGGACTTTCCGCACTCCGATGCCCGAAAAAACCGGCATGATAGTTTTATCGCCAAGGAAAAAAATTTCTAAAGATACCATGACTCCTGAACCGGGATGCGCGGACGATCCGGAACTATCCGTTATACTTCCGGCGCTGAATGAAGAGGAGTCCATAGGGGCATGCCTCAGAAAGATATCCAGGGTATTCTCCGAAAATTCGCTCCGGGGAGAGATCATCGTTGTCGATTCCTCGACAGATGGGACCGCAAAGATCGCCCGGGATCTCGGTGCGAAGGTCATCCATCCGGACCGGTTCGGGTACGGCAATGCCTACCTTGCCGGGTTCCGGGAAGCACGCGGAAGGATCATCGTGATCGGGGATGCAGACGATACCTACGATTTCTCGGATATCCCCCGGCTGGTAGAACCCATCAGGAACGGCGCAGACCTCGTGATTGGATCCCGGTTCAGGGGCACGATCCTTCCCGGCGCGATGACCCCGCTTCACCGGTATATCGGAAACCCGCTCCTTACCTGGATGCTGAACGCGATCTTCCATACCGGGTATACCGACACCCACAGCGGGTTTCGCGCCATCCGTAAGGAAGCACTCGACCGGATCTCCCTGAAGAGCGGGGGAATGGAGTTCGCATCCGAGATGCTCATACGGGCATCCGAGAGCAACCTGAAGATCGCCGAGATCCCGATAACGTATTCTGTCCGGAAGACACCCTCAAAACTCCACTCGTTTGCCGACGGCTGGCGTCACATCCGGTTTGTGCTCCTGATGCGCCCCATACCGTTCCTTGCGCTTCCGGGAATTCTCTTCGCCGCAATCGGCTGCATCATGATCGGGCTCTTTTTCCTGAAGGGGAATGTCGAGGCATCGCACTTCAACGCATTTATCCTCGCCGCCCTCTTTCTCCTGGGCGGGCTGCAGATCACGCTCATGGGAACCGAGGTATCGGTGTATTCCGTTATCCACGGGTACCAGGAAAAGCGGGGTTTTGCCGCACGGATCATGAACTACCGCACGCTCGAAAAATTCCTGTTTCTCGGCGGCATTCTCGTTGCACTCGGCATCCTCTCCGGTATCCGTATCATTGCCATCTGGACCGGAAGCGGCTTTGGTGAACTCAGCGAATTTTCCGGGGCGCTCCTGTCCCTGATCCTCGTGATATCAGGAATGGAAATCCTGTTCTTCTCGATCCTCGTGAGCATGATGCTCCTCAATGAGAATAACGGCCATTCCCAGGTGGCTCCATGAGGATAGCGTTCCTGTACGACTGTGTATACCCTTTCAAGATAGGCGGAGTCGAGCGCAGGGTCTGGGAGCTGGCCCGGCGTCTCGCACTGCGGGGACACGATGTCCACCAGTTCGGGATGAAATTCTGGGACGGCCCGGATACCATCGGGCGGGAGGGCGTCGTGATCCACGGGATCTCCCCGTTACCGGGATATGCCGGGAGGAACGATGTGCAGGGATTTCCCGAATACTGTCAGCAAAGGTCCGGATCGGTGCCGGAATTATATATTGGGGGACGGAGGGCGATCGTTCCCGCTCTTCGGTACAGTGCAGCCCTCCTGCGACCGCTCCTGTCGGAAGGGTTCGATATCCTCGATGTGCAGCACTTCCCGTATTTTCCCGTTTTTTCGGCAGCATTTGCGTCCCGCCTGAGAAATGCTCCGATGGTGGTAACCTGGCACGAGGTCTGGGACCGGTACTGGGGCGAGTATCTTGGCGGTGCGGGTTTTGTCGGGAGGGGGATCGAACGCATGGCTGCACGGCTTCCGGGCCAGCTGGTCGCGGTATCGGGAACCACCCGGGACCAGCTCAGGCAGATCCATGTCACGAAACCGGTGACCGTTGTCCCGAACGGCATTGACACGGCGTTTCTTGCATCGGTGGCGCCGGTGTCCGAACGATGGGATCTCATCTTTGCGGGGAGGCTGATATCGGAAAAACGGGTCTCCCTCCTGCTCGACGCAGTCTCATTCCTGAGGAAAGATTCCCCTGCGCTTTCGGTCCTGATAGTCGGGGATGGGCCGGAACGAATGCAGCTTATGCAGCAGGCAGAACGGCTGGGGATATCCGGCAACGTGACGTTCCGCGATTTCACCCGGGACCCGGCCGGATTTTACGGCATCCTGAAATCAGGACGGGTTTTTGTCTCACCGTCCATGCGGGAAGGATTCGGGATGACTGCCCTGGAAGCGATGGGCTGCGGGATACCGGTCGTCACCGTGAATCACCCCCGGAATGCTGTGCGCGAACTCGTGACCCCGGCCACCGGCTGCATCGCGGAACCGGATCCCGGATCCCTTGCAGCCGCGATCCGTACCTGCCTTGCAGGTTCCTCCGGTTACCGCGATGCGTGTCTCCGGGCTGCAAACAGGTTCGACTGGGACCGGATCGTCCCGGAACTTGAGCAGGTGTATGAGACTGCTGTGGCAGCGAAAAGCAGCGGCCGGACATCCTGACTACCGCGTTCTTTTGCGGCAGGACATGCAGTTCCACGCACCCGGGGATCTGCTGACGGATCCCTATTCCGGTAGTACGGGTATTTCAGCTCAGGGGTTATTGCCTGCTGAATCCATGGGGGATCCTGCCGGGCTGTACCAGTTCCTGTTCCGGATTCAGAGAATCATTCCATTGCATTATATGCGGTTGCAGTAGATCCGGTTGGTATTCCCATCCCGAACCCGGGAAACCCATACCTCCCAGAAGATTTCTCCGGAAACCCCCCCTTCTGCAGAGCCCCGCCAAGGCCCTTTTTGGCGATCTAAGGTAGTACAGGTCGATCGGAAAAACGGGTGCCGGGAAGGAGCCTTTAATTTACAGCTGGAAAGTCCCTGAATATTCGTTTTTTTGCCTTTAATCACGATTAAAATCCCCCGATTTTGGGCATGGAAAATAATTCAGGGTCACGGCAGGGGAAGACCGGGCAAAACCGGGAATCCGGGGCCGATACGGGCGTATTTTGGGGGGTCCGGAGATGCGATCCGGACTAAGCCCGTTTCCTGACCCTCTCTTAATGCCAGGCTTGGGCGGATGGGAATACCTTTCTTTGATGTGTGATCCCGATACGCGGGGTTATTCCATCTGTTGCACCCAGGGGAATGAGATGGTAAGTGGGTATACAAGCTGATGGATATTCCCCGGAGGGATAGCGTCCCCGAAACGCTCAAACCCCCGAATTTTATGAGCAAACCGATGAAATAAACGAAAATATCGGAAGATAGTTCCGGCACGGTACAGATTCTGTTTTTCTGGTACCCGCAATCGATCTGAGAACGTCAGTATCCGTTCCACCAGCGATCCGGGAATTTTTTGTTCAGAATCTCATCTCCCTCACCGGGAGCTTCGAGACCTGATGCCCTGAGGTCGGCATCGACCATGATCTTCACAAGATCCCTGAATTTTATCGCTGGTTTCCAATGCAGTACCTTTTCAGCTTTCGTAGCGTCTGCAATCAGGACCTCGACTTCCGTAGGCCGGAAGTACCTGGGATCGATCCTGACATAGTCCTCGACAGAAAGCCCGGCATACCGGAAGGCTTCATCGAGAAATTCCTGGACGGAATGCGTTTCTCCGGTACCTATCACGAAATCGTCGGGTTTTTCTGCCTGGAGCATCCGCCACATTGCATCCACATATTCCGGCGCATACCCCCAGTCCCGGCGTGCCTCCAGGTTGCCCAGGTACAGGTACTTCTCCTTTTTTGCAAGGAGTGACGCAATACCGCGGGTAATCTTCCGGGTGACAAACGTCTCGCCGCGGCGGGGAGACTCATGATTGAAAAGGATGCCGTTATCGGCGAAAAGATTGTATCCCTCCCGGTAGTTCCTGACCATCCAGTAGGCATACAGTTTTGCGCAGGCATAGGGACTGCGGGGAACGAACGGGGTGGATTCACCCTGGGGGGGATGGGCAGCACCGAACATTTCACTTGACGATGCCTGATAGAAACGGATCGGGCTTCCGGATCTCCGCACAGCTTCGAGAATACGGGTTGTCCCAAGACCGGTAATGTTTCCGGTATATTCGGGAATATCGAAACTGACCCGGACATGGCTCTGGGCACCCAGGTGGTATACCTCATCGGGTTTTACGTTATAGATGATATTTGAAATCTGCTCGGAGTCCCCGAGATCCCCGTAATGGAGAAAAAACCGGGCACTTGGTTCATGGGGATCGACAAAAATGTGATCAATTCTGCTTCGGTTAAACGTTGAGGACCGGCGTACCAGGCCATGGACCTCGTATCCCTTGCTGAGCAGAAGTTCGGCCAGGTATGAGCCGTCCTGTCCCGTAATACCGGTTATGAATGCCTTTCTTCTGACAGACATTGATGATCCCTGATTGTCTGAATGCTAGGTAATTTCTTTTTGATCCTATTAAAAACGTCTTTAACCCACTCAGCGTTTGTCCAGACCATGTTCATACCTGGTTTCGAGGCGCGGACATGCTTTTTTTCCCGGTTTACCGAATGGTTCAAACCAGTGACAGATTGCAGGAAAGCAAGTATGCAGCAACCGTCCGGCCTATCCAACACCTGACCGACCGGACGCTTTTTTTCCATGAATTCACCAAGGGGAAGCAGGCAAGATATTTACTTGCCGGAGAATACTGATACTATCAGGTTTTTCGCGGGACAGAATGAGATCGATTCTTATAACAGGTATCAGTGGTTTTGTCGGGAAATACCTGGCAATGCATATCGCCCGGAACTATCCCGGTGCTGGTATCCACGGGATAAGCAGGTCTGCGCCGCGATGGGATATGATGCCGGGGCACCCGGAACCCGGGCCGGAAATCATCCTGCACACAGGGGACATGCAGGATACCCGGTGGGTGGAATCGGTTCTGCAGTCAGTGAAGCCCGACGCAGTCGTCCACCTCGCTGCCCAAAGTTCGGTCGCCGAGAGCTGGAAGCATCCGGGGGAAACGATACGGGAAAATCTCGCGTCTCTCGTTAATCTTCTGGAAGCCATACGGCAGAATTCCCCGGACTGCCGGGTTCTTGCAGTGGGATCGGCAGAAGTCTATGGGAAAATTGCGTCCGGAGACCTTCCGCTGAGAGAAGATCATCTCCTTGGACCGTTGAACCCATATGCTGCGGCCCGTGCTGCGCAGGAACAGATATGTGCATTTTATTATCGTGGCTACGGAATTCCGATAATTTCCACGCGTTCGTTCAATCACATCGGGCCCGGACAGGATACCCGGTTCGTGGCAAGTTCCCTTGCAAAACAGGTTGCTGAGATCGCAAAGGGCAGGCGGGATCCGGTACTTATGATGGGGGATGGTTCCATAGTCCGGGATTTTCTGGATGTCCGGGATGTAATCGATGCATACCTCAGACTCGTTTCATCAGGCAGAGCAGGGGAGGTATACAACGTGTGCAGCGGTACCGGAAGGAGAATCCAGGATCTCGCTTCCAGTCTGGCCGACATTTCCGGAATTTCCTTCACGATCCGCACCTCACGCGATCTTTTCAGGCCTGCAGATAACCCCGAGATTATCGGCAGCAGGGAAAAGATCCAGAATGACGTGGGATGGCATCCGAAAATTCCCTTCGATAACACCCTTCGCGGGATCTACGAATACTGGTATGAACAGGTCTGAATGCCGGGTGTGTATCAGTGCAATCTCCGGAGATTTTCCAGGTTGGCAGTTTCCGTTCAATGAAGCAATCATAAATATTTCAAAATAATATTGTAATAGCGAGTGGGATCTACGAAAACCGATACCGTGCAGGCGAACGGGTCTGCAAAAAAAATCATTGCAATTATTCCGGCCTATAACGAAGCAGTGGCAATCGGCAGTGTCGTTTTGCGCACGAAGCAGTTTGTTGACAAGGTTATCGTAATCGATGACGGATCCAAGGATCTGACATCATCCATTGCCGAACATGGAGGTGCCGAAGTCATCCGGCTTTCCGGGAACCATGGGAAGGCTTATGCGGTTATGCGGGGGTTTGACCGTGCACGCCAGCTCAATGCCGATGTCGTGGTCATGCTCGATGGGGACGGGCAGCACCATCCCGAAGAGATCCCTACGGTCATAGCACCGATTCTCAAAAACGAAGCCGATCTTGCGATCGGATCCCGCTTCCTCAAAGGGGATAACAAAATTCCCTTTTACCGGATAATCGGACAGAAAACGCTCGACCGGTTTACCAAGATGGCTTCCTCCTGCCCGGTGACCGATTCCCAGTCCGGGTTCCGTGCCCTGAGTGCGAAAGCTCTCGATCAATTCACGATAGAACCTACCGGCTACGGAATAGAATCAGCCATGATCTCCCATTTCTCAGACCAGGGGCTGAAAATTGCCGAGGTCTCGATCAGTGTGGAATATGAAGTCCCGAACATGCATAAAAAGAATTTTTTGACGCACGGGATGACCATCCTCAGTAACCTTGTGGGGATAATCGGGTACCGGCGGCCGCTGATATCGTTTGGGATTCCGGGGTGCATCGTCATGGGAATCGGAGTCTGTCTTGCATTCTGGGCATTGTCGGAATATACAAAATTTCATGAATTCCCTTATTCCTTAACTGTAGTCAGCGGAGTATTTCTTCAGTTGGGGCTTATGCTTATTACGATAGCATTGATCCTGAATTCCATTGTGCAGCTGATGCAGCAGAATCAGAAATGACAAGGTAAATGAACCATTGCAGATTCAGAAACAGGACTGGACCCGCGTGAGTATTTCTGCATTGATCCGGAAAGGAATCACTCATTTTCCCCTACTTCTACTTGTCCTGCTCGTTCTGATTCTGCTGTCGGTTCTGCATTTTCAGTATTACAGCGGACTTTTCATGCTGATATTTGCGATCCTTGGCGTTCTGGTATATATTCTCCTGACTTCCCGACGGTTTTCTGTTCTCTCAGGCGGAGATCAAAACAACGGGAATGTATCTTCTCCTCACTTCGGGACTTCCCTGCCGGGTTCGTTTTATCTCTTTACCAGTGCTTTTTTCATCCTTTTTTCATTGAGCCTGCTCACTATAGTTAATGAAGCCTATTCAAAAAATATCGGATACTATATTTTGATCGCAGTCTGTTCCGGTATTTTAATTATTGAAATCTTCTCCTATCAGACTGATAAGCAGGGATACCTTGTTCTCGTACAGGTTCTATTTCTGGCAGGTAATATCCTGTTTATCAATCACCTGATATTTCCTCACGGTATAGCGCTTCCCGATGCCGGGCTCCATTTCCCCACATTTGTCAATGAAATTCTGACTACGGGTCATGTATCCCAGAATACAATCGGATATTATAATTACTTTGCCGGAACGCATATTTTTGCGGCATTTGGTATTCTCTTAATGCAATGCGATCCATACCAGATTTATCTCTGCTTGGGTAGTTTTCTGGTAGCAATCGGGGTTGTCTTTGTTTTTATCATTGGAAAAAAATATGTCAGTTTCCGGTACGGACTGCTCGCCGCAGTTTTGTTCACCTGTCTTGATTACTACCTGATGTATGGGGAGCACCCTGAACACCAGGCGTACAATTTCGGTTTTGCCCTGATCTGTTTCACCTTCCTCCTGTATACCTATACAGCCCAAAAGAAGGCATTTTATCTCCTGTTTTTTATAAGTGCAATTGCAGTTGTCTTTGCCCATCACCTTACCGCAGTGATGGTTTTTGTTGCTGCCGGGTCCCTTGCAGTCATCGATTTTTTCAATCTGGTACAAACGAAAAAATTCACGTTTCCCAGTAAATACATCCTCCTGATTTTCGGAGTGACCCTCTTTACCGGCCTGAACCTGGCACTGAATAATGACGCCATAGTCTACATAATCACTCTGGCCAAGCCATATGCAACAAGCATGTATTCCTTAGTGAGCAACTCATTTTCTCTGCCGGTGAGTACTCCGGTTTCCTCCTCCGTATCCGGAGTACCTACTTCCGTATCCGGGGTATCTGCTTCAGTATCCGGGGTATCGGGGGCGGTCGTTATGCCAACTCCAACACCGACACCCATCCCCACTCAGGTAACCGTACCGCCGACCGCATATGACCAACTTCCCTTTATCGAATTATTTGAAAACACACTGGGTTCCGCATTACTGGTATTTGTATCAGTAATGGGAGTCTGTTATTTCCTTAAAAAACGCTCGTGGTTCGGAAATTTCGTGATCCTTACTTCGGTATTCCTCTCATGCCTCCTTGGTCTGGGCATTCTCTTTGCCTACGTAGTGATTCTTCCGGATCGGCTCTATCCCTTCCTTCAGATCCTGGGTCTGGTTTTCCTGGGGGCAATGGGTCTTCTCTGGCTGTTCGGATCAATCCCATCAAAACACAAATATACGGGTATTGCCATCATCTGCCTCCTGGTAACACTCATGTCGTTGTTCTCTCTTGCGAGTATCATTAATGGGTTCGAGACCAGCCTGTTCTCAGGAAACACACTCGCTTACGATAAATTATATACCACCGGTCAGGATGTTGCCTTTGATAACTGGCATACGTCATTTCTGACAGGAAAAAACACGAATATCGTTCAGGTTTCGATTAACGCAAGCGGGGTTATCCTTTCTCCAAAAAAATCCCGGGATACCCTCCAGGTTTTGGATCGCAGCCTTTTAAAAACCGGCATATTAATAAACGGCGATAAATTCGGGCAGCATTCCTTTATCCGGTTTACAGACGGGCAGGTGATTGTTCCGGATACGTATTCCGTATATTATGATAACGGGCTTATTTGTGCAATGAAATAAAGTCTCTATTCTTTGTCGGGTGAAGTTTAACCTTTCATACGGTATGTTTCAGCGCAAAGCGGCCGCCTATCGCGAAGTGAAAGAGCATGGTGAGCCCGCGATCCAGTATGGCTACAGAGAATGCAGCTGATACTGGCACACCCATTCCGGTGAGGGCCGTCATCATACCCCCCTCTACAAGACCCAGACCGGAGAGCGTAACCGGAATAATAGAAAGTGCGCTGATCAGCGGCAGGATAAGGAATAATTCTGGCAGGGGGACAAAATATCCCAGTCCCAAAGTTATCAGGACAACGCGGAGGGCGTGGAGTACCCAAGTAACGAGGGTGAGGAGAATTCCCCCTGCAAATACTTTTTTCGCATTCAGGAACTCGGAAAATGCGGTCTGGACCTGCCCGGCAAATCCCGCAATTCCCTGGCAGGGAATCTTCCGGATCCAGAAAAAAACCCTTGCACTCTGCCAGAAAAGGAGGATAATTCCGGAAAATACCAGGATGAGGACCATGAGGGCTACGAGGGAAAGGACCGAGGCAAACCGCGAAGAGAAGAAAACCAAGGCCGCGATACCAAGACAGATCAGGACGATAATATCGATGACCCTGTCAATGATTACCGACACCGTTCCTTTGTGGATATCCACCCTCTCTTTTATTAAGACTGCACGGCTGAGATCCCCGATTCTTGCCGGGGTAAAATCCGAATAGAGGACTCCCCCGGCAAATGCCTGGTACGCCTCACCCAGCGGGATATTCACCCCGAGATGAGCGACAATCATTTTCCAGCGGAACGTGAGTACCAGAAATGCAAGTGCATATACCAGGATCGCTGCCAGCAAAAAAACCGGATCCATCGATTCGAGCGACTGCAGTACCGCGGATGGCGATACAAACCAGAAAAGCAGGATTACCAGAAGTATTCCAATGGCCAGTCGGAGAAAAAACGTGGTCCCGGGATGACGCATGTCATTCATTGAATGTGAATTTCTTCTTTTTAATACCCGAGTATGAAAACAGAAATACTCTCTGCAATTCAAAGGATATAAAAATCATCCGGATAATTGGGATTTCCCGCTCACATGCCTATCAGGCCCGGGAATAATTACCGGTTATGAAAATTTTCAGGTATCATTTTCCTTACAGGGAATCTTTTACAAGGTTGCGTAAGAGTAGATATCGGCAGTTCCGCTGTCATACAGTCTGTTGCAATCGCGGTCTATCCGTAAAAGTGCTGTTTCATTCAGCGGCTGTTTCTCTTTCATCCATTGTTCCGCAAATTCCATCCAGTTTTTCATACGTTCAAGGATTATCAGGTAGTGTTTTCGGACGGAATTTCCTGATGCATGGATATATCCTTCATCGGAAATGAAAGATTGTTCGGACTGAATGGTGGAATTCCCTGCAAGAATAACTGCACGACTTGAATACCCCACATAGGTATCGCTGTCAATTTCTCCATTTACCCCCATATTTTTCAGCCATTGGATAGCAGATATCTCAGATGGACTATGCTCTATTATGACACTACGGTAATCATACATCGGATGACCTGGTTCATAGGCCTGCCCGAAAAAGACCAGTGCCGGAAATGCCGTTACGATACTTATGAGGACAAAAACCGTCACCAGAACGGATACTATTATCCGGGAAGGAATACCCCGGGCAATCCAGCTGAGTCCGAATGCGGCGATAACTGCGAGAGGGATATACAGAAATTCCATTAACCTCAGCGGGTCGTCAAAAAAGAATATGTTGCCCATCGAAAATACGAGGAATAACGACAGTACCGCCACCCATGCAATAAAATAGAGGCGATCTTTTTCTAGGAAATACCAGAGCCCGATCAATGAGAAGATAATGATGCAGATTCCGTTGAAGAGCATCTGGGGTGGATAGGCCAGTACAAAAGAGGACTTTCCCAGAATGAAGTTCAGGACCACCAGGCTTGCGGCGAAAGAACCAATAACGAGAACCGCATAGATGCTTTTTTTCCGGAGAAGGATCTGCTGTATGCACTGCTGCAGGGATTGGATTCTGCCGGGGATCATTACCGGGATCAGGTAAAGTATGTCCAGGCATACGATCATGAGAAGGATGCCGTATTCGGAATGGGAAATAGAATTCGCCAGTCCGGAAAATTCCGAGAATTCGTAGGTCAGTCTCCCGGCCCACCATGCAACGATTGTGAGAATCGTGGATGTTGTTATAATTCCGGCAACGAGACTGGTCCTGGCAATTTTTTCCGGCCTGCAGGAAACGTAGAGATACACAAGGGAAATGACACTCCAGACCCCGAGGAAAATGAGGGCTGACAGGTGATGAGTGAGCACAATTCCGATGATCAAAAGGAGCGAAACTCCAATAAAACCAGGTTTCTGATCCCGGATTGCCCGGAATGACACGTAGAGTGCCAGGAGAAAGAGCGTAATGCCGAGCGTTTCCCGTACTCCCTGGTTAATCCAGTGCAGGTAGGGTGTTCCTGAAAGAAGAAGGAGACCCGCAAAAAACGCAGTTTCCCCGTTTGCGATCTCTTTTGTCCACAGGTAGACAACAGCAATCCCGATAACTGACAGTGCCGGGATACTGTATTTGAGGAGGGTAAGCGGAGCAACTCCGGAAAAAAGGGATAACGCAGCAACAGTGACATGGAGGACCGGCAACTGGGAGGGGTAGACAATCGGGGAAAGGGACTGGTAGAGCAGGATCCGCTGGATCATCCCGTATTCAAACCAGGGATCTCCCCAGGTCAGGTATTCGAATCGCAGGGAAAGGATCAGGGACGCGAAGAGTCCGATTGCCAGGAGGCAGAATAACCTGTGCCGGGAATTGCATGCCAGGAACACTGCGAGACCCAGGAGAATGATAACCGGAACCAGTGCAAATGCCGTTATGCGGGAGAGTGAGAGGGATACCCCGGCACCGAGCAGGGATACTACAAGAGCCAGGATCCGGTAACGATCATCCGAGAGAAAGGCCGGTCCCCGGACTATTTCTGACAGAACCGGCATTTCAGATAACCCCCAGAAATTCCCGGGAAAGGTCCATATTTTCGGCGCTGCCGGGCATCCCTGTCAACGGAGTATTGGTGATTTCCGGGTCTGCGGAATGGTACCTCTCTTCTCTCGGGTTCCGGAACAATTTCGGCCGGTCGCCTGCAGCAGTGAATCTTCCGGAAAGAATACCCGGCTCATCTGCGATTCCGTAGTGAGGTATGCTGAACATGGCTGGGAGTAATACGTTTTTCGTTGTACATTCTCGGATTTGATTCGGTATTCCGCAGGAATTTTCGTTTTGCCGGTTATCCGGCCTGCACCGGAGTTCTGTTTTGTTCGACCGCTAGGGGCGTTGCATTGATCCAGAGGTGAAGGTTCCGGTAACTTGCATTTATCCGTGCTGATCCGGATATATCCCGACCAGGGACGGTTTCATTGAAGAGCAGGAACTCCATCCGGTACATACCTTCTGAGGGCACGGAGAATTCCAGCGGTCGAACAGATGTCTGGTTGTGCGATAGGAACACCTGATAGGATTCCAGAAGATCGCTATCCGACAGGATGGTCCCATTCGGTACAAGGTAAATTTCAATTGTGTAATTCATTGTCCGGTATTCATGGTCTCCTATCCCGGTATAGAGTACCTGCTGTATCCCGGGGCTCACCAGTTCGGGATAGGTGTCAGCGGTACGGTTTTCCCCGAGAATAAAGAACTCAGTAAATTTATCTCCCGCGGCAGGCAGCGTCGTGACAATTACGAGGGACACAATCAGCAACAGGATGGCAAATACCCCGATTCCGAAAACAATGCGGCTGCCAGGGGTCTGGTTCCGGGAGGCAGCACCTTCGGGCAGCATGCGAAGAATTTCCGGTACCGGCATACGATACCGTGATTCAGAGGGAACTGTGGATCTCCGGTATGCTGCAATACCCGTCATTGCGATAATAAAAATCGTAAGCGAGAAAACAACCGGTTCGAGCCGGATCCCCCAGGGGGTAAAATTCAGAACGAGGCCGAGAAGCGGCGTCACCACGATGCTTGAGCCTATGGAAAAAACGAGACGTTCAATCGTGTCGATATCCTGTGTATCCGGAAATAATGCGGCGATCAGCACGTAACCCGGAATGAACAGGATCACCGGAACTGCGAGTATAAGCCGCAGGAACGACTGGCTGACAACCGGAATAACGAGGGACAGAATGCACAATGCCGTCCAGATCAGGATGATCTTCAGGTCACCCGGAAGGATGGTTTTCACCCGGCCCTCAAGTTGCAGTTCCCCTGTCTCCGGTTTCGGATTGGTCATCGCAATAGAATTAGGTACAGGATATTTTATAGATTCAGTATTTCATTGCAGGCCGGGAATAGAAATTGAGGCTGTACCCGCATTCCGGATCAATGATATTATTAACTGTAACCAGCGTCCACATTATAAAAAACTGCGTGATGTGACAGACAGTCCGGATGTGCCATGAAAATACTTCGCGTTGTCAGCGATCTGTATCCCGCCGTGGTGGGGGGAATAGGGATTCATGCCCACCAGATGTCTTCCGGGCAGGCACGACTGGGCAATGAGGTAATGGTATTTACCATATCTCCTGACAGATTTCCGAAAGTTGGATCAGCTGACGGATATACCGTTGAACGTTTCCCGGTGTATTTCAGGTTGTGCGGGAATTCCTTTGCGCCGGGATTAATCCGGGAAATACTCAGAGTCAGAAAAAACTTCGATATCATCCATGCCCATTCCCACCTGTTCTTTTCCACGAACATCTGCGTATTCGCACGGCTCCTCCGTTCCGCACCCCTGATCGTCACCAACCATGGCCTGATCTCTGCAAGTGCCCCTCCCTGGTTGAACACACTCTACACAAAGACCGTTTCAAAGGCAACATTCCGGATTGCCGACCGTATTATCTGCTACACGGATATCGAGCGGGATAATATTGTGAAACTGGGGATAAACCCGGACAAGATTTCGGTAATCCATAATGGGGTCGATACTGTGCTTTTTTCACCGAAGCGAACAGCGAAAAACCCGGATCGGAAACAAATCCTGTGGGTGGGGAGGTATGTCCCGGGGAAGGGCCTGGAATACCTGGTGGAAGCGTTCTCCCGAGTCCGGGAACGAATCCCTTCGGCCCATCTCGTCCTTGTCGGGGACGGCCCGGAAAAACAGAAAATCGGGGACCTGATACAAAAATCGGGTCTCAGCGGCTCGGTGACACGGATCGATCATCTCGATAATTCCGATCTTCCGCGACTGTACAACAAGTCCGATGCATTCGTACTGCCAAGCCTCATGGAAGGTGTGCCCCGGACCCTGCTTGAGGCGATGGCCTGCGGTATTCCCGCTGTCATTACTGATCTTCCTCATCTCAGGAAGATCGTGGACGGTGCCGGACTTCAGGTTCCCGTAAAAGATTCCCACAGACTTTCAGAAGCGATCCTTTCCATCCTGAACGATACAGACCTTGCGGAAAGGATGGGCCGGGCAGGACGCAGCAGGATCGAACGTGACTATTCCTGGGAGGATACGGTTAAGAAAACGCTGGCGGTATACGATCAGGTAATCGCGGACCATAATCAAACCGGTAAATTACCAGGAGGGTAGGTCCATTGCCATTCTATGAAAAAAACGTGAATTTACTGCATACATCACATACAAAGATCTTCCTGGTTTTATTTATCGTGGGGTTCCTCCTTGTCTGCATCAATATTTCCGGGTTCATCCTGCCTTTGCGTTCTCAGGAGATATATCGATTATACGAAGGTACTACCTGGCAAATAGATCTTTCCGAGCAACAGGTGTGGGATATTGCTAAAAATACATCTGTTGACAGAAAACAGTATCTCATTAATGTGAACAATGCAGTTGACAGGGGTGTTGTTCACTATTGGGGGTGAAAAGGGGGGGGGTAATAATCCTGGAAGATGTGGATATATTGCATATTCGGATCCCCATTTATAATAATTATATTTTATACGCCGCAAGTTATCTTTGTCCGGAATATTTTCTGCGTTATCAGTTTACCGATTATCATCGGGGACTTGAGCGAGGTGTTGGATTGTGCGACCAGCATACTATCATTCTTGATGGGATCCTGAAAAGCCAGGACATCGAAAGTATGATGGTAGATACCCCTCACCATTTTTTTGAAACTGCACTTGCAGATCCGGCCACCAATGAATGGTGGATTCTTGATCCCGATTATGGGGTTGTCATTTCGCATAGTATTCAGCAAATAAAAGAAAATCCCGAACTTATCCGTGAGGCTTATCTTCGAAAGGGGTATTCTAATGAAACGGTCGATAGACTTATAAAAGACGTGTGGAAGAATCCGGACTTTAAAACTCACACAGGGATATCTGACTATTCGAAGAAACTCTACCCGTTTGAGCAGGCAGCGTACATTCTTGTCTGGATAATTCCCGTACTCCTTATGCTCCCCCTGACGATAGATATATTTTGCCGGGCCGTCAGAAAGTACAGGAAGAAAAAACAATAATTTTCAACAATACTGTAGGATAAACCACCAGAATATTTCAATTGCGCAGAATGCATCATGTGCGGAATTGCCGGATTTAACTGGAACGACAGGGATTTACTTACCCGTATGATGGATTCCATCCGTCACCGGGGTCCCGATGAATCCGGTTATTTTATCGATGATTCGATTTCGCTCGGCCACCAGCGTTTAAAAATCATCGATCTCGAATCCGGCAGGCAGCCGATTGCGAATGAGGATGAATCGGTCTTCGTTATCTTCAATGGGGAGATTTACAATTTTCAGCAGTTGCGAAGCACCCTTGAAACGAACGGGCACCGGTTTGCCACGCACTCGGATACGGAAGTGATTGTCCATGCATACGAGGAATACGGGATTGACTGCATTCAGCAGTTCAACGGCATGTTTGCGTTCGCCCTGTATGACAGCAGGAAAAAAGCCCTTTTTCTGGTCCGCGATCGGGCTGGTATCAAACCGCTCTATTATTTTTTCGATGGCAGAAAGTTCCTGTTCGCATCCGAGATCAAGGCGATCCTCGCGGATCGTACGATCCCCCGGGTTGTCGACCCGGCTGCGTTCCGAAACTATTTTTCCTTCCGGTATACGCCAAGCGATACGACCCTCTTCCAGGGCATAAGAAAAGTACTTCCCGGGCATATGCTTCTCTTCCGGGAGGGAACCCTGGAAATGCGGCAGTACTGGGATATCAGGGAAACGCGGGCTGAAAAACCGGAGGACCGCCTTGTCCGGGAACTGCAGGAACTGCTGTCCGATTCCGTGGAATCGAGACTCGTGAGCGATGTCCCGCTGGGAGTCTTTTTGAGCGGGGGCCTGGACTCTGCAGGCATTGTCGCCCTTATGAGCAGGCAGTCCGACAGGATCAAGACTTTTTCCGTGGGTTTTGAAGATGCCTCGGATTCGGAACTGCCGTTTGCCCGTATGGTCTCCGAGCAGTTCGGGACCGACCACCACGAATTTTATGTGGAAGACCGGCACCTGTCGCTGTTGCCGGAGATGGCCTGGCATCTTGATGAGCCGATAGGCGATGCGGCTACACTCCCGACGCTTGTTATTTCCGACCAGGCGAAAAAATATGTAACGGTTGTCCTCGCGGGGGAAGGTGGAGACGAGGTGTTTGCCGGGTATGACAACCAGAAGGTAATGATGCAGGTCGCCCGTTTCGATCCCCGTATAAAAATTCTCAAACAGATCATTCAGAAGGTTAAACCAGTATTCCCCGTCGGGAGCAACTGGTATCGCATTCTAGATGTCTTCTCGGCATACAGCCCCGAACAGCAATATTTTATCCTCAACGCCCTTTTCAACAGCAGGGAACGCGAACTCTCCGGGCTGGGACCGGACAGCGTGGATCTTTCTGCATTTTTCCCAAGCCAAAAAATGGGTCTCCTCAATTCCCTCCAGTATTACGGCTTGAAAACCTGGCTGCCCCACGATTTCTGCATGAAAGCGGATAAAATGACGATGGCACACGGTCTGGAGGAACGGGCCCCGTTTCTTGATTACCGGCTGATAAACTTCGGTTTTTCCTTACCGGAACACTGTAAGATCCGGAACGGCGCCGGGAAATACCTGCTGAAAAAAGCGATGGAGCCGCTCCTGCCAAAGCAGATTATCTACCGGAGAAAGCACGGGTATAATGCCCCGATGGATGCGTGGTTCAGGGGAAGACTGAGGGGAACCCTGGAGACGCTTCTCGAAGAGAGGACGCACAATCTCTATACGACGGGGTATGTTTCCTGCCTGCTGGATACATTCCAGCGTTCGGGGAATAACTACGCGATGAATTTTTTCAATGCCCAGAAATTATGGAGCGTTCTCATGTTCGAACTATGGTACCGGATATTTATCGATCAGACCGATTACCGGAAGATCAGCATATGATCCCAACTGCCCCGGAAATACCGGTACCTGCCCACCGGGAACAATCTGTTCGATCCGAAAGGAATAATTCCGGCGGACAGAATGTTCGGAATTCTACCCCCATGCAATGACGCCTGTTCCGGTAGTGTCTTCTTAAGACCGTGAACTCCGTAGATGCAAGTCCGGTTTTCACAGCATATATGAAGAACCTCGATATCACTCTATGGAGGATTGTGGTTCAACGAGATTTTATCTCGTTCTTGTTGTGTTGTATAAGCCCGGAAACAATGTCCCCGAAGCATCAATATCGTCCAGTTCACAGTGGGGATGGCATGCATCCACAGCATCTTCCCTATACCCAATCTCCAGATGGGTGGAGTAAAACCCGCGTTATCGAAGATAGTCCCGGCATTATAATCAGCCGGTTATTCCACGATGCGCGAAGTTCTGATGAAATTCCAGTTTAATAAGTTGATTATCACCTGCGGCAGAAAACTGGCTTGATGAAATATTCCACGTAGTAGTCCACTTTTTGAGAGATAGAAGCCAGTTTGGGGATTTGTGCAACAAGCAGTAAGATTAAAAAACGTAAATATGAAAAGATTCAAAACAATAAGCTCTTGAAACAATTGGAACGCGAGTTTTATGAAACTCCTTGTTTGCACATCTGAGTATTTTCCTCCTGGCGCAGGCATTGCTAATGTTGTCTACAATATCGTAGAACAACTAAAAAAACAAGGAGTTGAGTGTACAGTTTGCTCTCCAACAGGTCCGGACATTCGATTAGGTAGTAAAAAATTAATGGAAAAATGCGGCATAATTGGATTGATTTATTATTGGTACCTGGTATCAAAGCATATAAAGAAAAATGATTATGATATTTTTTGGTTTCACTCGCCACTACTCATAAAAAAGATTAGTATTCCAAATGTGATTGTTACAATCCATGCCACATATCATGGTGAGTCATCGCTTGATATATCACCATTCAACTATGTTCATCTTTATAAAAAAGTGGCCTCCATTATTGAGAAGTATTGTTTAAATAACCTAGATTTCTGTAAAAAAATAACGGTTGTCAGTCCCACGGTTCTTAATGAATTAGCAAGTCTGGGATTTGATGTTTCAGATATATCTGTAATTTCAAATGGTGTAAATACTAAAAATTACGTACCTCCCGAAAATAAAAAAATGTTGAGGGAAAAATTTAGAATACCTCAAAACAACATCGTAATATTGGATGTCGGGCGACTTACGGTCCATAAACAACCATTAGAATTGGTAGAACTATTTTCACAAGTTGAACGAAAAATGAATAATGTAACTCTTTGCATTGCTGGCAAAGGAGAACTTTTTAATAATGTTCAATCGCTTATAAAAAACAAAAATTTACACAACGTTCTATTGTTCGGATATGTTAGTCAAGAAGATCTCCCTTCGTTATATTGCTGTTCAGATTATTACATTATGCCATCAAAATACGAGGGGGGTCGGCCGCCTCTTACCTTAGCTGAAGCAATGGCATCGGGATTACCGTGCATTGTATCAGATACTCCCAACTTGGGTGTAATCAAATTCGCAGATTGCGGGATTATTGTAAATTTTAAGGATGTTGACCGGGCGGCTGGCGAAATATTAGAATATATTACTGGGAATCATCATGATCATGCAAAGAATGCCCGCGATTATGCCATTAATGTTTTTGACTGGGAAATTATCAGTAGGCAATATTTAAAAATTTTTAAAACCCTATCCCAAGAAAGTCCCGAGCGAGTATGACCTATCCGAAGACAAATACCATCCCCCTGAAAAAGTATCGGGTGGGTGTCCTGACGGCTCCTGTAGAGCAGGCGAGTGTGGTACCCATCTCGAACCTTGTGGAAATATTGAGGTCAATCTCAGAGTCGATAGTACTTATTACCGGAAACGCAGCATATGAGTATTTCAAATGTGATAAAGGTGTTTTGACATATGATACCGGTCATCCCATTGAGATAAATCCTGCAAAAAAAATTTTCAATTATATCAGAGCTCAGTTCCAGGGTTCCTTAACCATTCTGAAAAACCGGAACACTGTTGACATATGGTTTTTTTTTATGGGTGGTGAAAGGGAAATCCTCCCGATACTTACCGCGACGTTGTTACGAAAGCCTACGTTGCTTATACTTACTGGTTCCATTGTAAAAACCGCCCGATATTCAAAAGATCCCTTTCTTTTGCCGATTATACTATTAAACCGTGTTATCTGTCATTTAGTCAGCGGACTGGTTTTATATTCGGCACGGATAATTCCTGAACTGGGATTAGATCATTATAAGAAAAAAGTCTTCATTGCGCAACGGCATTTTATTGATCCCGAGTTATTCCTGTGTTCCCAAAATTATGAGGATAGATCCCCCCTGATTGGATATATCGGGAGATTAAGCGGTGAGAAGGGGGTGCTTAACTTTGTTGAGTCATTCCCCGGAATTCACTCGCGGGATCCCACCATCCGTTTTTTTATCGGGGGAGACGGTGCTCTTCGCGATCAAATCATGACCGGAATATCCCGAAGCGGGTTGAATGAAAACACAACGGTTGCCCGATGGATACCGCATGATGAACTGCCCATTTACCTGAACCGGCTGAAACTCCTGGTATTACCGTCATATACCGAAGGATTGCCTAATATCCTGCTTGAATCAATGGCCTGCGGCACACCCGTACTTGCTACCTCCGTCGGGGCTGTTCCCGATGTGATAACGGAGCAGATATCCGGATTCATATTACCGGATAATTCCCCGTTGACTATCGAGGAATCAGTGATTCATGCATTGAATCATCCCGATCTGAAGAAAATATCCGATATGGGAAAAAAAATTATTGAATCAAGGTATGGTTTTAAAAATGCGGTTGAGAGCTACGCAGCAGTCATTTCAGGGTTTTTGCCGGGATAGTGTCCTCACTCTACCCCGTGTATTCCAGAGAGAATATCCGACATACCGTCATTGATTATTGTATCTAATACCGGCTTACTATTTTCGGAAAATCCCGTGTGCAAATATGCCGGTTATTCTACCATACCTTTCTGTAAAATGAGAATGTTGCTCATTGCCGGCTGAGGTACCCGGATAAATTTGAACCAGAAATTATTGAACGAATGGACGACCCTTTTAACAAAAACAGATGAAGTAAAACCATAACTGCCTGTGAACTGCCCGGCCACACGCTTCACAATAATAATGTTCTCTTTTTCAAACCGTGTAATCAGCCAGCGGATATTCATATTCCGGCAAAAAAGGGTTTTATCGGATCCCGGGGTCCAGTTCTCAATCCCAACGGGAGTTTTCTTTGAAACCGTAGGCTTTCGCAGGATAACCTGCATCACCCGTATAAGGGGGATTTCGATTGCAGTTGAATTGTTCTCACTGATAACAAGGAATCCCCCGGGTTTCAGAACCCGGGATAATTCTGATACTGCGGATTCGATATCGGGGATGTGCATCAGGACTCCCCAGCAGATGACATACCCAAACTTTTGATCTTCAAAAGAAAGGTTCCGGAGATTTTCGCATTGCAGGGTTATTTTCGAAGCCAGTCCTTCGGATTCAATATTTTTTCTCCCGATTTCAAGAACCTGTTCGGATAAATCTATCCCCAGCACAGATAAACCCCGTTTCGCCAGACGGATTGATTTATCGCAGCTGCCGCAACCCACATCAAGTATCAGGGAATTTTCCGGCGGCTCCAAGATCTGGATGATATAATCAAAAGCCGCTTCCAGATACGGATCATTATCTCCGGAACGATGGGCTGAAATCCAGTTCCGGTGAATTTCCGATCCTTTTAACCATGATTCGACGGTTTGCGTTTCGGGATCTTCCGGGAACGGGGTATTTGGGGAAATACTGATCAATCCTTATACTGGGTATACTCTTAATTCAGAGAGACTTCAATTCTCCCCGGTTTTCCTAAATGCAGGTATATTGTTTGTCACAGCGTCCATATTTCAATTCCCGGCATCTTATTTTGTTCTGCTAGCATTTCCCCGGATGCCGGTTCCTCCATATCCAATATCGATATTGGTTAGCCCGGCATCTTCATACCATTTTTTAAATTCGTGAAATGTGTTGGGATAATCGAATTTCGGGGATAACATATCGTAAGTATCCAGATATGCCCATTCTTTTACAAGTTTATCCGGGGAACCCGGCATAATAGAGGCATAGTCTGCGATAAGAAATATATTGAAAATAATCAGGTATCCAATTCTCGGGACTTTCCGGGCGGCCTTTACCACCGGCCACATAATATTGACATATCGCCGAATGCCCGTATACAGGGTTTCAGATCGCATATGCGTGGTGAAATGCCTTATCAGATATTTTGGCATCAGGAATGAAAACCAATATTTTCTGTAGATATCACAGGAAATTTTTCCTCCGGGTTTTATGTAGTCCACTATCCTTTTAAATGATTTTTCAGGATCCGGCGTATGTTGAAGAACCCCGAAACAGAATGCTTTGTCAAAAAAAAATTTCGGAAACGGCATTTGATAGATATCTGCCTGGACCAGTAACAGGTTTTTGTCAGAGCCGTTGGAGGCAAAATTTGCATCAACCGCATTTGAATAATCGAAAGATACCACGGTTGCTCCCGTCTCAAGCGCATGCCGGGTAAAACGCCCGGACCCGCTGCCGCACTCCAGAACGTATTCCCCGCGCAAGTCATGATCCCACCGTGTCTCTCTTTCAAACCTGTTTCTGGAGATACTGAGGCCGGAATAATCATCGTATTGCGTCTTTGAATGGATATTCCACTCCAGGCCAAACGAGTTCGCGTAATTGTCTTCCGGTACAAATCTGGGAATGAAATTAAGAATGGGATATTCATTCCCGGATATTGGTTCTGTTAAAACGCCGCTTTTGATCTGATTGTTTTCAAGAGTAACCGTATCTTCCTGTAATGTTAAGGGCCGGCCGGTTTTAGGACATACTAACAGTTCCAGATGATGACGATGCATGATGAAGAAAAACTCCTTTCAGTACCCTTCGGGGATCAGGTCAGGTATTTCTCATAATCAACAAAGAAAGTATCGTACCACATTTCCAATGCGAATATTGTCCAGACTTCGAAGGGGCAATCCTGAATTTTTTTATCAAGGGATGTCCGTAACCGTGTCCTGAAATCGCTCTTTAAGATCTCCTGTAGGAAAGGCCCGTCGCTTATCATCTGCAGCACAATCTCCCGGAGATCGTCCTGCATCCATTGTCCGACCGTCGTCCCGAATCCCTGTTTTGGTCTCTGTGAGATCTGCCGGGGAAGCAGGTCCTGGACCGCCTTTCTCAGAATATATTTTTCCTGTCCGTTCCGGATTTTCAGTTCCGGCGGGATGGTGAATGCAAATTGTATGAGTCCAACGTCAAGCAGGGGGATCCTTGCCTCGACTGCATTTGCCATGGTCCCTTTATCCACTTTCATAAGGAATTTTTCCGGCAGCAGGTTCTTGCAATCTATTGCAAGCATTTTTCCCATAGTTGTCTCCTGGCTGCCGGGAAAATTTTCAAATGAATTAATATCTACTGCAGGCAGACAGGATATCTTTGCAATTTCCTTATCCACCATCGTCCTGAGCGTGTTCAGATGAATTCTTTCGAACGAGGAATCCAAAAAAAAATCGAGGTAGCGCATCCCATTATTGACCGTCTGGATCTGTACCGGGTACAACCGTTTGTAGAACTGATCCGTTATCCTGTCAGCGATATTTCTGACAACGGAATTTTTCAGGAAGGGATAGATCTTCGGATTATCTGCATAATGCCTGTACCCGGCAAATAATTCATCCCCGCCATCGCCGGTCAAAACAACGGTTACGTATTTCTTCGATTCCCGCGATAAGAAGTAGGTATTGATGATGGCGGCATCGCCCAGGGGTTCGTCATATATCCAGGCAATGCGGTGCAGGTTTTTCTTGACAAGATCCGATGTGATGTTAACTTCATGATGGTTTGTATCCAGGAATTCGCTGACAACTTTTGCATGCGGGAGCTCGGAAAAAGTTTCAAACCCTACGGAAAAAGTATGGAAATCATTATCACCATAATAGGGTCGTGCGAGGGCGGTCACAGCGGAGGAATCGATACCTCCGGAAAGGAATGCACCCACCGGGACATCGGAATTCATCCGCAGTTCCGTTGCATCATTTAACAGCCGCAACAAGGTGTCGATGAAGAAGTCTTCCGGTGCATGATTTATTTTTTCAGAGATGTCCCAGTATTTCTGGAACCGGATATTGTTCCCGTCGATGATTGCCATATACCCCGGAAGTAATTTCCGGATTCCCTGGAAAAGCGTCCTCTCCCCGAGAGGATACTGATAGGCAAGGTATGACCAGACGGATATCGTATCCACAACACGGGGAAATCCTGCTGCAAGCAGGGATTTTATTTCGGATGCGAAAATCAGGTATCCCTGGTGGTTGGCATAGTAAAGGGGTTTTTTCCCGATAGGGTCCCTTGCGAGAATCAGCCGGTTTTTTTCCCGGTCGTACAATGCAAATGCAAACATTCCCCGCAATTTTTTTATGAAATCCAGGCCGGATTCTTCATAGGCATGGAGGATGACCTCGCTATCGGAATTCGAATGGAAACGATGCCCCTGTTTTTCCAGCTGCGCCCGCAACTCTTTGTAATTGTAGATTTCGCCATTTACTGACAGCCAGATGGTCCCTTCCTCATTGGACATCGGCTGCTTCCCTTTCTCCGACAGATCGATGACGCTGAGCCGGGTATGGCCGAGGGTTATCTTATCGTCAGAATATATCCCGTGGCCGTCAGGACCCCGGTGCTTCAGGATATCGAGCATCTTTTGGACCAGCAGTTTGTTATCCTGACCGAAGATACCGCAAATCCCGCACATGGCCATTCCGCTTGGATTTTTTATTTAGTTTGTTATTACTGCGTTTGATACTTCCCATTGAGATATGTCAAAGCAGTATAATACAAAAATCAGAGCGATTCCTGATAAATCTGTTCAATCCGAGGAATAATAGTATCCCAGGTATACTTTTGTACATCCGCAAGGTTGTTCTCAGATATTTTTTTCCGTAAAGAGTTATCATTTAATAACAATAACGTTTTTTCTGCAATATCTTCGGGGTTTCTTGTTCTGACAAGAAAACCATTCCAACTATCCCGAACTATTTCCGAGATACCACCAGTATCAGATGCAATAATTGGTATTCCGCTTGACATCGCTTCCAAGAGTACCATTGGAAAACCTTCACTCAAACTCGGGAGAATGAAGATATCAGATGCCCGCATATATCGGAATACCTTTTCATGCGAGGTTTCTGGAATAAAACTGATATTTTTTTCAAGCTGTAATTTTGCGATCAGATCATCCAATACCTTTCTCTGACCCTGATCATTTCCAACAATAATCAAACGCGAAATATTATCATTTTCATGAATCACTTTCATTGCAGAAACAAGGTAAATTAATCCTTTAATCTCGTGCAGTCGTCCCACAAAAAGCAGGATGTGTTCATCATCTTTAATTAATAATTCTTTTCTAATCAAATTCCGATCCAAAAAATTTTTGGAGATTTCAATACAATTGGGAATCGTGATTATTTTCTTGTCAGGCCAGTTTAAGAAATGTTTTTTCATATATTCGGTCAATACAATAATTGCACCGGCATGTTTTATAACCAAAGGAAATAAAAAAGAAGAAAAAAAATCCTTTTGATAAAGACATTGTTTTTTACCACATAAGAAAAAGCCATGACAATTAACAATATAAGGTTTGTTCAACAGTAAATGATATAATAAAACAGGAATGCCGGTTCCAAAAACAACAACACCCTGTAAATGGATAATATCCGGATTGACACTCCTCAGTTTTTTCAGGATATTTATCCAAAAAGAAAGAATTCCGATTTTTGGAAATGGATTTTTAACCCGATGTATATAATAACCATTTTCAAAATTTTCAGGGGCAAGCCCCTTATCGAGAAGGGTAATAATATGAACAGTGTGTCCTCTTTTCGAAAGCTGTTTCGCAAGATCAATTGTTGCCATTTCCATTCCCGCCAGCCATTTTGGAGGGAATTGGGGGATAACTATTGCGATAATCATATTCCCTTTTACTTGGAAAGGTGTTCCTTATACATATCGAACATAGTAGATTACTAAGCTTTTTTGCCGACAATATAAATATATGGTGCAAATGGTGCTATACCCGAATAAATTTTTAATTTTTTAAGGAAATAATCAACTACATGGGCAATTCCTAAAATTAATGGAAGAGTTAATTTTGAAATAGTTTTCCATCGGGGATAGGTTCCCCATGCGACCAGTGTTAGTGTAAACAGACCTGCATATTTCACATTAATATCTATTAGTCCCAAGTTTTCATAGGCTTCCACGAGCTGTATATCAGATAGTTTATTGTGTTTTGCAAGTAATTCCGGCTGATAGATCCAGAATAAAAACCTGTGAATTGAACATTTAAGATTTGGTATTTCTGTAAATAAAATTCCGCCTTTTTCTACAAATTGAAGTTCGGTTTTAAGTATTTTCTGAATATCTGAATAGTGTTCTACTACCCCAAGGGAATAAATGAAATCATATTTCCCGGTACTTTCCGGATTCAAATTAAATATATCTTCACATATGATTGCCCCGGTTACCCCTTCGTTATTAAGGCGTTGTCGTGCCAATCTGCAACCTTCTTCCGAATAGTCAATACCGGTAATTTGTGCATTTGTTTTTTTACCTATATACGGTAACCAAGTGGAATCCCCACAGCCAATTTCCAAAATCGTTTTTGGATTATAGAGATTAATCTGGGTCATCAGGATGTTTTCAATTACGAGGGAATTATAATCGTTAGGAGACCAATTTTTCGGGGTATTATTTTTATTTATGATAGTGTACCGGTCATCCCAATGTTCTTTTTTAGCTAAGTCCTGAATATCCATAAAAAACCCACTTAACCTAATTTACATTTTTGAATTTTGACATATGAAGTTACTATCTTTTTAAGGATATATCTACAAAACACTTACTGCAAAAAGTAATGATGCAAATTGTTTCATCCAATGTTCAAGTGTAAGATTTGGGTACGGTATTTATATGCGATTGCCCAATTTACTAAATTATTCTGACAAAACCAGATTAGTTGGCATTAGTGGAATCTGGATAAAAATATCATCATCAAGGATAAGATATGTCTATAAATGACAAAGGCAACGTGATGATTCCAAAACCTTTTTTTTCGATTATCGTTACGACGTATAATAGAGCCCATTTGCTCCCAAGAGCTATACATAGTGTTCTGAATCAGAAATATAAAAATTTTGAAATTATTATCGTTAACGATGGATCCCAGGATAATACATCTGAGGTAGTCAGTCAGTTTGAGGACAAGAGAATACGATATTTTATTGAGCCCTTTAATAAGGGTGTGTTGGGTGCGAAAAACCGGGGTTTTGATCTGGCAATCGGAGAATACATTTTTTTTCTTGATGACGATGATGAATTGGTTTCTGATGCGCTTGAATCTATTGTGAATAATATATCTTCGATAAGTGATACCGCGATAAAATTTTTTTATTTTGATGCAATCGATGCTGAAAGTAGGCAATTTAGTGGTAAGGGTTACCGAAATCATGAGGAATACGTTACTTACAAAGATCTCCTGTGTTTGAAATTAAATGGAGATTACGGATTACTATTAAATCGTGATGCTGTTGGAGCCGCCCGTTTCGATGAACGGTTGTGGGGAAATGAGGGATTATTATGGCTGCAATTGCATAAGCATTATATTGGTTATTATATCCCGAAACTTGTTTTAATAGCACACCGGGAACACGGTCAAAGGATATGTAACATGAGTTGTATATCCAACCTCAAGAAGTTAATCCTCGTAGAATTAGAATATGTCCAGAATTTCGGAAATGATCAGGAAGTGTTTTGTCCGAAATTATTTGCAAGACATTTATCTGCTTTGGGTTTTTTTCAAATTTTGGATGGCCAAACCCACCTAGGAAAACAAAATATAGCCAGATCATTAAAATATTGCTTTTCTCTAAAGTATCTTTTGTTTTATCTACTTACCTATTTTTTAAATACGAATCAAATAATTTATATTTGCAAAAAGTTTAAAAAAGTATGACTATTCCAAATATAAATTTCAGTCAGGTCACAATAAAAAGGTATCTTATTAATTATACTCTAATTTCACATTCAATACTATCTATTATAGGTTTCAAGTCATGATAGAACGGTGATGATTTACGACATAATTTATATATGCGATATTTATTAATAAGCCAATCAAGTCCAGTACGAACTTTTAGTTCCTGCAGTATTTTAATGAAATCTCCATTTGTGATCGAAGAATATACAGTTGAAATAAAATCGATATTTTTATTTTTAGTTTTTTTCAATTCCTGATTGTATTCCCGATAAAATGTGGGAATGAGAAACAATAGAAACGATTTGTTGACTACTTTTTTTGCCGAATCGTGATCTATATTGGATTTCTTAAGCAGGTACTCACATAAAATATTCCTAAATAAAATATATTGGGATTCGAACGAAGGGTCTGAAGCCCATTCGATTCTGGAGGATACTAGATTATATGTGCTGGGGGCACCGTATTGTCTGACCATATACAAATTATCCAGTTTTTTATATTTTCCGCCAATTACGGACAAACAGGAGGGTAAGAACTCTAAAAAGAAAAGATCAATTTTTTGTTGGTTAAGATAATTCCAGTATTCCCTAAGTTGTTCAGTTCTGTGAACAAAATACCAGGTTGAAGCATAGTGCAAAAGATGATCACTTAGCCGTGTCGCTGGATTATTATCTTCAATCGATTTTTGAGGGTATCCACCTAAATATTTTATTTTACCATAACATTCGGAGGAATTTAAGTAAAAAATCAGGGGTTCTCCACCGACCACTGAAAAATCTGGATTTCTCTGTAAAAAATCCACTGCCAAATCCAATGTGTTAGGAACAAAAAAATCATCGTCTGCACCTAACTGAACAAAGGGCGTTGTCACTTGAGATAGGGATAGAAATATTTTTTCTTTCACATCGATATCCTTGTTATAAATTTCATGAGAGATATTTAAGGTTGAATTCATATTTTGGATTATATTTTTATTATAATCCAGATATTCTTTTTCGCTTGAATCAGCAATAATAATCTTTTGTTTAAACCCAGTCTCACCAAAATAATTTAACAATCTCTCAAGAAATGTAGATCTATTTTTTGTCGGAATTACCATCGTTAAACATGGTAATGAATTTCGAACAACGGTCATATTTATGCCCTCCATAAAATGTTAAATATGGTTTTTGAGCAGACTTTTAAGTGTTTGAACAACGAATTTCACATCTTTTTCCAAAAGATTCATCCCGCATGGCAGGTTCACCCCGTATGGGGAAATCCTGTACGAAATACTATTTTGCTTCTGTGCTTTATGAGCTGCCGGGAGCGCAGAATAGGCAGGTTCCATACTGAGTGGGTAAAAAAATGGGCGAAGATCAATGGAGTAATCTTTAAACTTGTGGATAATCTCTTCCTTTTCCAGTCCAAACTTCGAATCGAAGATCGCTGTCACCATCCAGTATGAATTTTTTGTTCTTGGCGGCTCATAATTAAGAGTTATGCCTTCTATGGACTGTAGGTTCTTCCGATACCAGAAATAGATCTGCCGTTTCTTTTCAACAAGTTCGTCAATACGTTCCAACTGTGCAAGACCAAGTGCTGCCTGCATGCTGCTCATCTTGTATTTGTACCCAATTTCTGCATTCCAGAACATTTTTTCGCCCGGGGCTCTCCCGTGATCACGAAGGGCAAGACAACGATTATATAAATCTTCCCTGTCAGTGACAAGCATCCCACCTTCACCGGTTGTCATCGTTTTTGACCCATGGAAACTGAACACTCCGGTGTCCCCAAAACTACCGGAACGTTTGCCATAATATTCTGACCCGATCGCTTCTGCCGCATCTTCTATGATCGCGATGCCACGATCATGCGCGATATCCCGGATTGCATCCATCTCCGGCATATTCCCATACAAATCTACCGGGATAACCGCTTTGGTCCTAGGAGTGATGCATTCTTGAAATGCGTCGGACGAAATACACCAGGTCTTTTCATCGCAATCCGCAAAGACCGGTGTAGCACCAACATAGGTGATTGGTGCTGCAGTCGCTATCCAAGTAAGGTCTGGGACAACCACTTCATCTCCTTTTCCGATTCCTAATGAAAGCAGTGACAAGTGGATTGCAGAAGTGCAGGAGGGAAGTGCCATTGCATATTTTGTGCCGATATAGTGTGAAAACGCTTTTTCGAACCGCTCATGATACATATTGGCATTTTCATACCATGCATGCGCTGCGGCATCAGCAACGTATAAAATCTCTTTCTGGGTGATCCATGGACCTGCAACAGGGATGTGTTCCATCTTCGTCAATCCTTGACACATTTTAAGTAACCATCTGGAGCTACGGTAATAAGGAGTTTATTTTCGAGATCTTTGTCAATAACAAACCGGTCGTTCTTTTTTAGGAACTCACAGACTGCAGTTTTAGGATTGTTCCCTTTACTCCAAGGTCTATTCGGAAAAAAATCCTCGGGCATATCTTCAATAATAGTATCAAACACAACCAGATAACTTCCTTTGGATACTAATGGAGAATACAACTCTAATTCTTTTATCACATGATCATGAGTATGGAGAGAATCAAGCACAACAAGGATTTTTTTCTTATCTTTAGCAAATGTGCGAACTTTTTCTGTAACTTCGGGATCTGTTGAAGACCCCTGAATCATGGTAATACGCGAGAACATCGGGTGTTTTTCAATCTCTACCCGGTTATGTTCACGGATGTCAATATCTATCCCCAAAACCTGACCGTTCCCGCCAAGTAACTCCATCATGGATGCATAAAATATTAAAGATCCCCCATGAGCAATGCCCGTTTCAATTATCACATCAGGTTTTATCTGCCAGATTAATTCCTGCATTGCAATAATATCCTGGGGGAACTGGATTATCGGTCGTCCTAGCCAAGTAAAATGATACGAATATTCATAATTGGACGATAACGTGAACCAGCGTTTCGATATGTCATTAAGTTCTTTATCACTCTTCATTTTTTGAATATTCTTTTTATTTATTTCATTGAATTCGTTTGAGGTCATTGCTTATCACCATTTTCAACTTTTTTAATTATGACACGAACTTCGTATTTTTCTCCGTTGTCCATAAACCATGCCCCTGGGTGGGGAGGAAAATTTCTGGCTCTAATAATATTTAGAAGATCTTTGGATTTGTATTTTTTTTCTAAATCAATTTTTGATGCATTGTCCAGTTCGTTTGAATGATGATACGATCCTTCCATTGGATCTTGTTTTTGTTTAGGTATTTCTCCCTTTTTTATTTGAGGGAATTTTTCAATAAATAACTTAATCAATTCATTTTGAGCTTTATGATACAGTGATTCTCCTGTATCTTCCCAAGATTTTTCAATTATTGATTGAAATGCAATATCTCCTGAATCTACTCCCTCATCTACAAAATGAATTGTGACCCCAAAGGGATTCCCCTCTACGAGAGTCCAAAAATTTGCATGTTTACCTCTGTTATATGGTAAAAAACTATTATGAAAATTTAAACATCCAATTCTGGGAAGAGAGATCAACTCTGTTTTGAGAATATATGGCCACCACGCCAAAATTATTAAATCGAGATTCAATTTCTTTAATTCAGTTAAAGATTTTTCAGTATACATATCCTTACTGTAAAAAATCCTGTTTTGGGAAATTTTTGAACCCTTAATTATGTTTGAATTTACGACAGGATCTTCTCTGGAATCTAGGCCCAAGCAACTTAGTGGTTCATTATTTTTACCAAAAAAGTTAGAGATCTCGCTGCCTACATATTTTGATGCAAACAATCCAATGTTCAACAATTCACACCCCCAAAAAAATATAGTTCCGATCTTTATCCGAAATTATAGAATTCTTAAGGGGCCACTGTATCCCGAATCTCGGATCATCCCACCTCACACAACCTGCACATTCCGGATGGAAAAACTCCGTCATCTGATAATACACCATCGTATTGTCTTCCAAGGTCTGGAACCCGTGAGCACATCCTTTTGGAATATATATCATTTTAAAATTTCTTTCTGTTAACTCAGTGGCAATCCATTGACAATATGTCGCGGAACCTTTCCGCAGATCAACTACAACATCATATATTGATCCTTTGGTGCAGGAAACTACCTTTACCTCTTCAAATGGGGGAGTCTGATAGTGCATTCCCCGCAACGTCCCTTTTTTTTTGTTGTAGGAAATATTACATTGTACGATATCTGTTTCAAGCCCGTGATTACGGAATTCCTCTTTGCAGAAGGACCTCGCAAAAAACCCCCGTTCATCACTGAGAAGTTCTGGTTCGATGATGTAAACACCATGGATTTTAGTTTCAGTGAAGATCATGCATCTATCACCTCCAAACGGGGAATGGGGATTATAAATTTCCCTCCCCAGGCATGAACATATGATAGTTGAGTCATGATCTCTTCTTTGATATTCCACGGCAGGATCAGGATATAATCCGGTTTATCGATTTGTATCTGGTCCGGGTGCCTGATAGGGATATGTGTACCTGGCAGGAATAAATTCTGCTTGTGGGGATTTGCATCAACCGTATATGCCAGGAAATCCGTCCTGATCCCACAGTAATTCAGAAGCGTATTTCCCTTGGCGGGTGCACCATAACCAACAACGGTTTTCCCTTCGTTTTTTATGGAGATGAGGCACTGGAGCAGGGCTCTCTTTGTTGCCTCGACATTCATACGGAATTTTTCATAGGTGGTCGATTCGAGTAAACCCGCTTGTTTCTCTTTGTCTAGCAGTTCTGTAACGTGGGATGATATTCCGTGTGTCTGATCAGCCTGATGTTTCGCATAAATCCGCAGGGATCCGCCATGGGTGGACAATTCGTCAACATCAAAAATTTCGAGATGATGCGAATTGAAGAGATACTTTACTGAGTGCAGTAACAGATAGGAATAATGCTCCTGGTAGATGGTGTCGAACTGGTTGTTTTCCATAAGCTGAAGGAGATGGGGGAATTCCATCGTAATAACGCCATGGGGTTTCAGGGCAATGCGTAATCCTTCGGCAAAATCATTCAGGTTGGGGTTATGTGCGAGAACATTATTGCCAATTATAAGATCCGCTAAGTGATTCCGGGAAACCATATCTTTTGCATATTCAGTATTAAAAAATGTAATATCTGTCGGGACACCTTTGGCGATGGCAATTTCCGCGGTGCTTTTCGCAGGTTCGACTCCTTTCGCGGGAATGTGATGCTCTTTGAAATACTGGAGAAGATACCCGTCGTTACTTGCGATCTCCATTACAAAAGAATCCCGGGTATATCCAAACCTCTCCACCATCATTCCGACATATGCCTTGCAGTGTGCTAACCAACTCGAAGAGTAGGAGGAAAAATATGCATAGTCTGATGAAAAGATCTGTTCCGGTGCCTCGAACACATCCAGCTGAACCAGCGAACAATGCGGGCAGTAATAGATCTCAAGGGGAAAATACTGTTCCATCAGATGAATGTTTTTTTCAGGGAGATATCCATTTGACGGGGGGGAATTTCCCAGGTCTAAAAATGGCTTCGGCAGCGGTGATCCGCAGGATCGACAGAATTCCATCGTTCACACCCTTTTTTGTAAATCCATATATTCATCGATATGGGCACATCTCTGGTTGAAAACCGCTTCGGTGGATAGGCCATCCAGCAGGTATTCTTCAAGAGTAAACTGAATCATAGTATCGATATCCAGAACTGGATGCCAGTCAAGTTGATGAACTGCCTTAGATATATCTAAACTGAGAAACCCGGCTTCATGAAAATATTCTCGGAGTTCCGGGGTTTTCATCTCTCCGCATTTGCCATGTTCAATAAACCTCCGTATCAGGTTTTCAACGGTCAGATTATTCCGGTACAATGGCCCGAAATTCCATGGGCCGCTGTAGGAATGTCCCTCTTTGATCATCTTTGCACCTAACAAAAGATATCCATAGAGAGGTTCGAGAACATGTTGCCAGGGTCTTACCGCCTTGGGATTTCGGAGGTCTATTGGTTCTCTTTGCTCAAGTGATCGCATGAAATCCGGGATGATACGATCTTTTGACCAGTCCCCTCCTCCGATCACATTTCCTGCCCGTGCAGAAGAAACAACCGCCGTGTTATCTTTGGAAAAAAATGACCTTATGTAGGAGGAAATAACGATCTCTGCCGCCCCCTTTGAAGCGCTGTAAGGATCGTGCCCCCCGAGAGGATCGGTTTCCCGGTACCCATAAATCCATTCACGATTCTCGTAGCATTTATCACTGGTCACCATCACCCCTGCCTGAACGGAGGGTGTGTGACGAATTGCTTCCAGGACATTGGTCGTCCCCAAAGTATTTATTTCAAATGTTTCACGAGGCTGGATATATGATTCAGATACTAACGGTTGGGCTGCAAGATGAAAGACTACATCAGGATTCGTTGCAGAAAAGATTTCCTGAATTTTTTCGTAGTGACGAATGTCACAGGTATGATGGATTATAACAGATCCCAGTCTACAGACACAATAGTTATCCCGGGATGTTTTTGGGTCCAGCCCGATACCTGTAACCCTTGCCCCAAGTTTGTGAAGCCAGAGTGCAAGCCAGGATCCTTTAAACCCGGTATCTCCGGTGACAAGAACTTTTTTACCGCTATAAACATCTGAAAGATCCATGTGGATTACTCACCAGATTTTCCAGAATGCTTCATTATTATCCCATAACCGGTTCAGGTAATCCATATCCCGGATAGTATCCATACACGCCCATTTCCCGGAATGTTTGTATACCATTAACTCACCCTCTTCTGCGAGTTCCTCAAGAGGACCTGCCTCCAAATCACACGACTCATCTGTTGTTAATCGGTTGAAGAAAGAGCGGTTGAAAACATAGAACCCTCCACTGATAAAATGATCCGAAGTGAGTGGTTTTTCTCTGAAGCGTTCAACGTGATTGCCCTTAATCTGCAGTTCACCAAACTGGGATGCCGTGGATACGCCGGTCACCGTCGCTTTTTTTCCATGAGACCGGTGGAATGTCAGAAGTGCATCGAGATTAATATCTGCAACCCCGTCCCCATAGGTTACCATGACTTCATCACCAGAGAGGTATTTCTCAACCTTTTTCAATCTAGCTCCTTTCAGTGTTTTCTCACCGGTATTAACAAGAGTAATTTTCCACCCGGTCTCATTTACATTACATTGATGAATTATCTGATTCCCTGGCTTTCCTAATTCGATTGTAATATCATTATCCATCAGTTCATAATGGTAAAAGTACTCCTTGATCATATCACCTTTATAGCCAAGAGCAAGGATGAAATCCTTGATCCCATAACTGGCATAGATCTTCATGATATGCCAGAGAATCGGTCGAGTACCAATTTTTACCATAGGTTTGGGCCGGAACTCCGTCTCTTCTTTCAAACGTGTCCCAAGTCCCCCGCAGAGAATGATCGCTTGCATTTTCATACACCTCAATAGAGTTCTGTAATTAGGTGGGTCCGTCTAACTCCCATTTTAACAAGGGACGAACCGGGCCTGGAATCGGTCCGCCATAACAATTTATCCTAGTCCTAACTCCATCTATTGGCTCATGTATTGTAAAAAAGAGGAGATCTCGCTCAAAAAAATGAGTATGGAGTCCAAATGCATTTGTTATAGCGATACCAACGTAAAAAGTACCTGTGTTAAAAAAAATACCGGGTATATGACATTTTGACCTGTAGATCCCTCTTTTTTTCTTTAATTGACAATCAGGATCAATAGGCGAGTCTGAAATTGCAAAAACGTATTGGCCATACGAATCTTTAATGTGAATATTGGGGTAGACACACATGTTGTCTTCCAACAGTTCATATTCCATTTCGATACAGAATGGTTCATCTATCTGTATGCTGACCGTTGGAACTCCATCATAATTTATTACACGTGCGGAATGAAGTACTGCTCTATTATCTCCTGGGCGACGATCTTCGTAGATCACTTCCCCGATGCCAACTTGACCGGAATTCAGATATGTGTTAATGACTTTTTCAACAGGTCCTATTGTCTTAATCTGTCCTTGATCTATAAGAATTCCATTTTTACATAAGGAAGAGACCATTGACATATTATGGCTTACGAATAATACCGTCCGACCATCACCCTTGCTGATCTTTTCCATTTGGCCCAGGCATTTTTTCTGAAAAGCAATATCCCCAACAGCAAGTACTTCGTCAACTACAAGAATTTCCGGTTCGAGGAAGGCCGCAACAGAAAATCCCAGTCGTACCTGCATGCCACTGGAATATCGTTTTACTGGTGTATCAAGAAATTTTTCAATACCGGAAAATTTCACAATTTCATCTAACTTGACATCAATTTCCCGCCGTTTCATTCCCAAGATAGACCCAGATAAATAAATATTCTCACGTCCGGTCAATTCCGGATGGAAACCCGTTCCTACTTCCAGAAGAGCACCGACCCTGCCATGAAGATCGACCGTTCCCTCACTAGGGGATGTGATCCGGGATAGTATTTTCAGAAGCGTCGATTTCCCGGCACCATTCCGCCCGATAATCCCTACAACGTCACCCTGCTCAATTTCAAAAGAAACGTCTTTCAGCGCCCAGAATCCCGCATCTGGTGAATCCCGGTTTGATTGCCTGAATGGCGCCTTCAGGGAATTGACTATCGCATCACGGATCGTGTGATATTGTTCCTGCGGTCCGCCGAGCCGGTATTTTTTGCCAAGGTTTTTTACGCGGATGGCAGTTTTATTGGTCATAGTCCACCTCCGGAAATGAAATCCTGATTATACAATGTCTGCATAATATTGTTCCATCCTTCGGAAGTAAAACATTCCTGAAACAAGAAGAACTATAACCATGCCCACCGAGACCAGCACCATTCCGCTGGGTGCACCGGAACCGAGAAGCGCCCACCGGAACCCGTCAATTACCCCGGCCATCGGGTTGAGGCCGTACCACATCCGCAACGATTCCGGGATGAGGCTCGATGCGTACACGACCGGCGATGCGAACATCCAGATCTGGATAAGGAAAGGGACTGTGTACTGGAAGTCCCGGTATTTCACATTCAGTGCCGAGAGCCAGAGCCCGACACCGAGGGAGGTTGCAAGGGCAAGAAGGAAAAAGAGGGGGAGGAACACGATGTTGATCGTCGGGACAAAGCTGTAGTAGATCATCATGGCAAAGAGAATGACAAGGCATATCGCAAAATCGATGACCGGGGACATGATGCCGGAGAGCGGCATGATCATGCGCGGGAAATATACTTTTGTCATGATGTTCGCATTTTCCACCATACTCTTCGTGGCCCTGCTCAGGCCTTCCGCGAAGAGTGTCCAGGGGAGAAGCGCCGCGAGAACGAAGAGCGGGTACGGGATGCCATCGGAGGGAAGGTTCGCGAGCCTTCCGAAGATAACGGAAAAGATGAGCATCGTCAGGACCGGCTGCAAGGCGGCCCATGCAATCCCAAGCCCCGTCTGTTTATACCGGAGCCTGATATCCCTCATAGTAAATGTTGTAATCAATTCCCGGTAGCTCCAGAGCTCGCGGAGATCTATCGGCACCCATTTCCGGGGTGGCCGGATAATGAGCGTAGGGAGATCTTTTGGATGAGTAAGATTTTTTTCAGGCGTTTCGGGCACGCTGTCCCTCCGGGGAATATCCATCAGATTATGTATTGTAATCTCTTAACATCTCCCCTTACGGGAGTGCGGCGGATAGGCTAACCCCTCGATATCGGAAGTACATACCGGGGAAAGGTAGTACAGCCCACAAAGACCTGACATCGGGATACTGCCTGAAGGAGGACCGGATCGTATCTCCGGACCCCCCAAAATACGCCCGTATCGGCCCCGGATTCACAGTTTTCCCGGATCTTCCCGTACCGTGGCCCGGAATTATTTTACAGGCAAAAATTCAGAGCGTTTTAAACAGGAATCATGTCAATTAAAGCCAATATCTCGCGTATTTTTCCGGCCAAAACAGAAGCCCGTTTTCGGGACTCGTTTTTTCGATCGACCTGTACTACCTGGGATCGCCAAAACAGGCCTTGGCAGGGCTGTATGGAGGGGGGTATTTTAGGGAGAGCCCCCCCGGATCCACTCACCGTCCACCCCGCACAAAATTCAGACGCTTTTCCATCCGGGACGAAAACCCACCGGCCTCCATAGAGTACATCCGGAATGGAAGGCTATCAGGCCGTTTCTGTCTCACAACTGTATCGGAATGAAAAACGGTTGCTAACCGGTTATGAGAACATTTCACTAACTCTACTAACTACTAATTAGTATGATCTTCCGGGAAATCACGGGCAGAAAAACTATGGGTCGGGAAGGACAGCGGTCCCAGCCGGGGTTATCCCAATCTCTAATCACAATTGCCCATAGAATATTCCCATTCCTTCAGCAGCCTTCCGGTCGATCATCCCCCGGACATCAATTAAAACCGGCTTATCTCCCATATATTTCCGGATCCCTTCTACGCTCATAGCCCGGAACAGGTCATGCGTAACAGCGATTATGATGGCATCCATCTTTCCGGATCTCTCCCGAAAAGGCATAGCACCAAAGTGTTCGATCACTGCATCCGGCAAAAGAGGATCATACCCGTATACTTCGATCCCGAACTCCTTAAGTTCCTTCACCATTTCTTCAACCGGAGATTCCCGGGTGTCCGGAACATTCTCCTTGTACGTGAGGCCCATGATCAGAACTTTTGAACCCCTGATAACTTTTCCTACGCTGTTCAGGCTTCGGATTGCTTTCATCGCAACGTATGCAGGCATCGAGTCGTTGATGGCCCGGCCGGCAAGTATCACCTGGGGATGATAGCCGTATTCCTGGGCACGGGCAACCAGGTAATAGGGGTCAACCGGAATACAGTGCCCACCTACAAGACCAGGTACGAAAGGAAGAAAATTCCATTTTGTCCCGGCCGCTTTCAGCACCTCACGGGTATCGATGCCCAGGTGATCGAAGATGAGCGCGAGTTCGTTCATGAGCGCGATATTCAGGTCGCGCTGGATGTTCTCTATCACCTTCGCGGATTCCGCAACCTGGATAGAGGGCGCCCGGTAAACCGTGGTAACAAGGCTATAGAGTCCGGTGAGCCGCTCTGCGGTCGGCTCATCCATTCCCGAGACAATCTTTGTTATTTTTGCAAGGATGTGAGCGTCATCCCCGGGATTGATACGTTCCGGGGAATATCCGACAGAGAAATCCCTGCCGCAGTGCAACCCGGACTCCTTCTCAAGGATCGGTACGACAACTTCCTCGGTGACTCCCGGATACACCGTGGATTCCAGTACCACGGTCGCACCCGGTTTCAGGTTCTTTCCGACAACCATTGCCGCTGAAATTACCGGGGCTAGATCCGGCTGCTTGTTCCTGGTCACCGGTGTCGGGACGCAGATCAGGACGAAATCCGCCCTCTTTATCTGCACCGGATCGGTCGTTGCCTGGATTTTCGATCCGGACTTTTTGATCTCCTCGACTTTCCGGCTGTCAATCTCAAAACCGATTGTCTCAACGTGCCGGGAGAATGCGTCCGCAAGGGGATACCCTACATAACCGAGTCCGACAACACATACCGTTGCATCCTTTACTGCCGCTGGTACCATTGAATCGTCTCCGCAAGTCCTGTTTTTACTGTGTACTCCGGGGCATAGCCAAATGCTTTCTGCGCTTTGGAACTATCTGCAAGGGAATCATGGATATCCCCCGGCCGGGGCGGGTCGAACTTCAGGGAGAGATCTTCCCCGATGATCCCCATGATCGTGCGGGCAAGATCCGTCAGGGAAATCCGGTTCCCGCATGCCACGTTGAAGATCCCCTGTGCGCTGCCGTCCATGGCCCGAAGGTTAGCCTGGACCACGTCCCGGACATACGTGAAGTCCCGGGTCTGGGAACCATCGCCATAGATCACCGGTGATTCCCTTCGCAGTACTTTTGTGATGAACTTTGGGATCACCGCAGAATACTCAGAGTTTGGATCCTGGCGCGGCCCGAATACATTGAAATACCGTAATGAAACGGTTTCGATCCCGTAGAGATCCTGGAACACCTTCAGGTAATATTCCCCGGTCAGCTTCGAGACCGCATACGGGGATTTCGGGTTCGGGACCATGTCCTCCCGTTTGGGAAGGACAGGAGTGTCACCGTACACGGATGACGAAGAGGCGTACAGGATCTTTCCCACCCCGCATTTCTGCGCTGCGACAAGAACCTGGAGCGTTCCGGTGACATTTGCCTCGTTTGAGGCTGCGGGATCTTTCACAGATCGCGGAACCGATGTAATTGCAGCTTCGTGGAATATTCCGTCGGCACCCAGGAAGGTCTTCTCAAGAAGGTCCGGATCGGTGATACTTCCCTGCACGAACGTTACCTTCCGTGAATCCAGCAGGTGCCGGATATTTTCCATACGGCCGGAAAAAAGGTTGTCGAGAATGATTACTTCATCTCCACGACTGGCAAGAGCATCGGCAATGTGCGAACCGATGAATCCTGCTCCCCCGGTAATTATGTACTTCATGAATACCCGTCAGATTCTATTTTCTATTTTCTCTCAAATTGTTCATTTTTGAAACGAATAAGCCTTTTCCGTAACAATCCAGTAAATGAACCCACGGAATTGTCACGTTTACTACAGAAGCCGAAATTCACGGGATCCCGGCTTCTTCCGGCATAATTCCGGAGAGGAGGCATCCCTATCCTGGTACGCTAGTGTTTATCAGGAATGTGCACGAAGATATCCGATAACAACGGGACCGGGTGTAGAATCCATGCAGTGTATCCTCCTTGCTGCGGGTGAAGGAAAACGGATGCGTCCTCTCACAGCGCACCGGCCGAAAGTGATGCTTCCCCTTGCGAACCGTCCGATGCTCGAACACCTCATCGTCGCTGCACGGGACGCAGGTATCCGGGAATTCATACTCGTCGTCGGGTACGGAGAGCGGGAAGTCAGGGAGTATTTCTCCGACGGATCTGCCTGGGGAGTATCCATCCGGTACTCACTCCAGAAGCACCAGTTCGGGACAGCGGACGCCCTGAATGCTACCCGGGATTTCGTATCCGGAACGTTCCTCGTCATGAACGGGGATATGATGGTGCCTGTCGATGACATCCGGTCAATGATCCGAAAATCCGCCCCCTGCATGGGAGTATACCACACGGATCACCCGGAACGGTACGGCGTCGTTGCCCTCGAAGGGGACCTGGTGAGCGATCTTGTGGAAAAATCCCCCTCGCCAAGGAGTACCCTCATCAACGCAGGGCTCTACCTTTTCACGGACGAAATTTTCGGAGTCCTGGACAAGATCTCCCTCTCATCACGGGGGGAATACGAACTTACGGATGCACTTGCAGAGTATATCCAGGAAAAATGCCTCACTGCATATACCCTCTCGGAATGGCTCGATGTGGGAAGTCCCTGGGATCTCCTGGAGGCAAATGCCCGGCTCATGGGGAGAATGATTTCCCGCACTGAAGGAACCATCGAAAAGGGAGTCGTGGTATCCGGCCCACTCTCGGTGGGAAAGGGTACCGTGATCAAATCGGGGACCTATATCGAGGGTCCCTGCATCATCGGTGAGAATGCCCGGATAGGCCCCCATGCGTACATCCGGGGGTCCACCACAATCGGGGATGACTGTCACATCGGCCATGCAACCGAGATAAAAAATTCACTCATCATGCACGGGACAAAAATCCCCCACTTCAATTACGTGGGGGACAGTATTGTGGGAAGCGACTGCAACTTCGGGGCAGGAACGAAAATTGCCAACCTGCGGCACGACCACGGCCCGGTCAAAGCGTGCGGGAAAAATACCGGGCGGGAAAAGTTCGGCGCCGTGATCGGGGATAATGTCCGGTTCGGCATCAACTGCTCGGTGAATACCGGTGCGGTAATCGGATCTGGAGCGCAGTTTGCCCCGCATACATTCATTGAAGGATGCATGAACAAAGATACCATTATACGGTGATTGAAAATGCAGGCAGTAATTCTTGCAGCAGGGGAGGGAACCAGGGTACGGCCGCTAACAAGGGGCCGTCCGAAGGCACTGATTCCCGTGGCAAATCGGCCGGTAATCGATTATTGTATCGATGCGCTCCAGAAGAACGGAATCCGGGAGATCATCGTTGTTGTCGGGTACCGGAAGGAACAGGTAATCAGTCACTTAAACTCCCTCGAAATTCCCCTGAAATACGTTGTCCAGGACCGGCAGATCGGAACCGCACATGCACTCCAGTGCGCAGCTCCCTTGATTACCGGGGATTTCCTCGTGGTTTCCGGGGATAACTATATCGGCGCAGACTCAATCACCCGGATACAAGCAGAAAAGAATGCCCTTCTCGTAAAGGAACACCCGAGCCCATCCAATTTCGGCGTGGTCCTTGCAAAAGACGGATATATCCGCGAGATCCTGGAAAAACCGGACGTGTCTCCCGGGTACACCGTGAGTACCGGGATCTACTCGCTGACCCGTGAGTTTTTGCCGTACCTGCAGAATGAGACCCGGATGACCGATGCGGTTTCCCGGATGATCGCGGATGGCGGCCGGATCAAAATAATCGAATCCGAGGACTGGCAGGATGCGATTTATCCCTGGGACTTCCTGACCATGAACCGCGCACTCTTAAAGCAGATGCCCTCCGTAAAAGCCGGGGAGATCAGCAGGAATGCCGTGCTCCAGGGACCGGTCAGCATCGGGAAAGGTTCGGTTGTTGGGCCGAATACGACCATCACCGGGCCGGTCATCATCGGAGAAGACTGCACTATCGGGCCGAATACCTGTGTCCTGCCTGGAACAAGCATCGGATCCCGGGTCAGACTGGAGCCGTTTTCCTGTATCGGGAATGCGATCGTCATGGATGATTCCGTGATCGGTTCCCATTCCCGGATTCTGGACTCGGTGATCGGCCCGGGCTGCACGCTGGCAGACCATATCTCAACTGAATCCGAGGGGTGCCTGCTGGAAATAAACGGGATACACCTGCAGACGAAATTCGGCGCGGTCCTTGGTGACGCAGTCCGGGTAAAACCGTTCACGGTCTTCCGGAACTGCCTTGTCGGGAACGGCGTTTCGGTTACCCGGAGCCACCGCTCCATCGGAGGAATCATCCGTGACGAGACCGTGGTGATGTAGGTGTGCGGAATCATCGGGTACTCGGGCAGGCGCTCCGCATCCCGCGTCATTGTCGGGGGGCTCCGGAAACTGGAATACCGGGGATATGACTCCTTCGGGATAGCCACGAACCAGAAGATAATCGAGACCTATAAGGCGTTCGGCAGGATTTCTGATGCAGATCCGAAAAATATCAGGTTGAATGGGCATTCGGGTATCGGGCATACCCGCTGGGCCACTCATGGCGAACCGAACGATGTGAATGCCCATCCCCACCTGGACTGCAGGAACAGGATAGCCGTCGTACATAACGGGATTATTGAAAATTACGCGGAACTGAAACGGGAACTCCTTGAGCGGGGACACACGTTCCGGTCGGAGACCGACACGGAAGTGATTCCCCACTTAATCGAAGAAAATTACCAGGGTAACCTCATCGAAGCAGTGGAGAAGATGCTCCCGCTCCTGAAAGGATCGTTTGCTCTTCTCATCTGTGCGGAGGGGGACAACAGGCTGGTAGCCGTCAAAAACCAGAGCCCGCTCGTCCTGGGCGTAGGCGACAAAGAAGTATTTGCATCATCGGATGTAACGCCGCTTCTGGAATATACCGAGCGGGTAATCCATCTCGAAGACGGGGATCTCGCCTCCCTGACCCCGGAAAAGATTGAGATCTTCCACGACTCGCTGCCGGTCACCCGTGAGGTGGAACTGGTCGACTGGGCCCTGGACGATGTGAAGAAAGGCGGCTTTCAACATTACATGCTCAAGGAGATTTTCGAGCAGCCCCAGGTATTTGCAACCACCGTGCGGCAGCTCCGGCCGGAGCCCCTCCCCCGCACTCTTGCTCACCCGGATGCAATTACCATTGTTGCCTGCGGATCATCGTTCCATGCAGGCCTTATCTTCAAGTATCTCCTGGAATCGGTCTGCAATATTCCGGCACGACTCGAACTTGGTTCGGAATTCAAATATTATACCCCGCCGGTCCGGGGAGTTGTCATCGGCATCACCCAGTCCGGGGAAACGGCAGATACCCTTTCGGCCCTCAAATCGGCGAAATCACATAACTGCAGGACAATTGCAATCACGAATGTCCTGGGAAGCACCGTAACCCGTATTACTGATTCCACCCTGTACATGCGTGCCGGGCCGGAGATCAGCGTTGCCGCGACGAAATCGTTTATCGCACAGATCGCAGTGATCCTGCACATAATAAGCGCCATTCGGGATGATTCCTGCCAGGAAATTCTCAATTCGGGAAACCGGGCAATCGAAGAGGCCCTGCTCCTCGATCTCGCAAAACCGGTCTCGCTCTGCAGAAATGCCGGGAGCATCTTTTATGTTGGGAGGGGCCCGTTTTATCCGGTCGCGCTGGAAGGGGCTCTCAAGATGAAGGAGATATCCTATATCCATGCCGAAGGATACGCAGCCGGAGAACTGAAACACGGTCCGTTCGCGCTCCTCTCCCAGAAAACTCCCGTTGTCGCGCTCTGCTTCCCGGGAGAGACCTACCCGGTCATGCTCTCCAATATCAAGGAGGTCAAGGCACGGGGCGCCCCGGTCCTTGCCATCGGTGCTGCCGGAGATCGGGAACTCCCTGAGATTGCGGACGAATTCATTCCGGTTCCTGCCGGCCACATCTTCCACCAGATCCTGGCAGCAACCGTTGTCCTTCAGCTTCTCGCTTATCACACGGCAGATGCACTTGGGTGCGATATCGATAAGCCCCGGAACCTTGCAAAGAGCGTGACCGTGGAGTGAATGCGCGCGGGACACAACGGAATCGCCCCGAAGAAAGATAATCGGAAAAAACCCGCAGGGGTAATCCGGTTACCCGGACAATGGTACCGGCATCATTTCCCGGTTATTTTCCGGATCTGCGACAGCCGGATCTTTCCCTCGTCCATCAGCGCTTTTGCGGATGCAGCTGATTTCCCTTCGGCGGTAATCCGTATCTTCGGCTCGGTCCCGCTCGCCCGAATCAGGTACCAGCCGTTTTCATTCTCCTCCCGGAAACCGTCCGTCGGATTATCAGCACCGAGTGCAGATACCAGTTCACGTGCATTTGCGCAGGCAAACGATTCGCGGAGGATCGGATAGTCGGGCAGGCTCCGGATCTCTTCTGCAAGGTCCCATTCCGACGCGATCTCGCAGAGAAGCGCTGCAGCATAGGGCCCGTCCGGGCAGAATGATATTTCCGGAAATATCCATGCCCCGGATGGTTCGCCGCCAAAATCCCCCCAGGAACGGAGTTCCTCAGATACGAAACTGTCCCCGACCGGCGTTCTCCTGACCTCTGCAACGCCATCTATCGCCATCGAGGCATCGAACGTGGTGACCACCCGTTTTGCTCCCAGGTATTTTGCGAACAGGATAAGCAGGTGATCCCCGCTGATCATCCGGCCGTTCCGGTCAAATGCCATCATGCGATCGGCATCCCCGTCATGAACTACAGCGCAGTCTGCGCTGCGTTTCCGGATCATCTCCGGGATATGCGGTAGGTTTGCGGGAACCGGTTCGGACGGGCGGGGGAAAAAACCGGATGGCCTGCAGTTCATACCTGTCACAGCAACGCCCATCTCTCGGAAGAGCCGGGGCGTGAGCATGCTTCCTGCGCCGGAACCGCAATCCAGGATAGCGTAGACCGGCCTCCGGCAGTTCCGCTTTCTGAGAATCGCATCGATATGGGGCGTGACTGCATCTGTCGGGACACATATGCCCTGGTCCTCCCAGGCATGCCAGTGGAACACCGTGATTCTCTCTTCGGTCTCCCGCTGCTGGGCCAGCGTGAAGGAAGAGCCATCCGGGTTGAAGAGCTTGATCCCGTTATACTCTTCCGGGTTGTGGGATGCCGTTACCATGGCGCCCGCATCGCACTCCCGCCCCGCATATGCAACCGTGGGCGTCGGAACGATACCGGCATACCGGACCGATGCTCCCGAACCGAGAAGCCCGCTGATGAGTGCGTTTGCAAGCGTCCTGCTGGTCGTTCTGGTATCCATCCCGAGAACTACCTTCCGGCCGGAACCAGCTATCGCAGAACCGGTTTTCTGGGCAATCCGTACGAGATCGAACGTATATTTCTGCCGGATTCCGGACGACCCGAAAAGCATACAGGTACTTGGGATCTGCATTCCAAAATAGTTTACATCACCGGGTTTTTTCGGTATCCTGTACCAGGCAGGTATCACCTGGTTTTCCGGGATATCCTTCAGGTGCCCGGGAGCAGTACACTGCCCGGAAGAGAGTACCGGTATGATTTTCGGAAGAACGCGAACCTTCTTCCGCAGGAAAATTCCGGAGGGATTTCCGGTTTACCCTGCCGGTAAAGGTGAACTCCCGAACCGGTGAGCCAGCGACAGAAGAAGGTATATCTTCCCCCGGATATCTCATGCTCCCGGGAGAGAAACCAATAGGTACCTGAAGCGTGTATTGTTAGAGATAAGGATGTTTTTGTGAGGACTGAAAAAATGAAGATCTTTCTCGATTCTGCAAACATCGGTGAAATCCGAAAAGCGAACGACTGGGGTGTGATCGATGGGGTTACCACGAATCCCACCCTGGTTGCAAAAGAAAATCGCGGTTTCGATGAGGTTGTCAGGGAGATACTTGCCGCGATCCATGGCCCGGTAAGCCTGGAAGTGATACGTACCGATTGCGACGGGATGGTGGAAGAGGCTCTGAAACTTTCAGAATTGTCAGAAAACGTTGTCGTAAAAATACCGATGACTCCGGATGGACTGAAAGCCGTAAAAATTCTCAGTGCGAAAAATATCAGGACCAATGTCACCCTTGTCTTCTCGGTCAACCAGGGTCTCCTGGCAGCGAAAGCCGGGGCATCCTATGTGAGCCCCTTCATCGGCCGTCTCGATGATATCGGTGATGAAGGGATGGATGTTGTCCGTGACCTGATCCAGGTTTTCCGGCAGTATGATTTCAAAACAGAGATAATCGTGGCGAGCGTCCGCCACCCACTCCATGTCATCGAAGCGGCAAAAGCCGGCGCGCATGTCACGACAATTCCCTTTTCCGTCATTGAAAAGATGTTTTCCCATCCCCTGACCGATGCGGGGCTCGCAAAGTTCCTGAACGACTGGAAGAAAGTTCCAAAATAATTTTCTTTCCGGAACCCTGCGAACTTTCTTCCGGGGACCGGACGTTACATGGCAGGGTAATCCTGATCCTGACCTGCCGGATTAGAACTGCATCTGTTTTCCGGTGCCTCTTCAGGATCTTCATTTCCGGGGAAGGGATTCCATCGGGGTGGATATGATGGCGTTGTACGAGTCCGCCGTAATATATACCGGGGTATAGTTCCCGCCGAACGCCTGGATCTGCCCGACAATCAGACGCAGGTCATTCCTGGACTGGGCCAGTTCGCTCTGGTAGATATAGGTGAGATCCTGGTTATCCGTCCTCACGATAGCCGTACCAAGATCCGCGATATGCATGTCCTCGCTCATGGCAGATGCCTGGAGAGCATTCAGGAGTGTCATATCCCCTTCGTTGACACCAGTATTGTACACAGCCTGTAATTTCACGTTGGAAAACAATCCTGCCTGGGACAGTTCCAAATTCGGGATATTGTATCTCTCAAGGATCACATTGTCGGCGTCCGTGAATGACGCGGCACTCTCTCACAGGGTATTGAAGATCGCAACCGAAGGATACCTGGTGTAAAAGGCCCGGAAGAGATCGCGCTCCGTTTTTTCCGCTTCCCTGAGATGAACGATATCGCTGATCCCATTTGCATTGAGGGCAGCAGAGAGAAGGGCGGTAATGGTTGCGGGGACTGCGCTGACATCGGGTACTGCCGCGGCCGGCGCGGGAGCCGGGGTCCGGTTTTCGGAAACCCGCGGGAGGTACACCCCGCAGTCATGAGGATGCTGAAGAGAACTGCGATGAGTCCGGAAATGAGCGGCTTTGGCAGGGAGGAAAATTGAGGGGTGGGGATATAATGATTCTTTTCCCGATACTGTTCCCGGACGGGAAAGGAATACCTACAGGAGCTTTTCCCGCAGCACGTACCTCGGTTCTATCACACCGGTACAGGACCGGTTTTCGTGATCTCTTCCAGCCGTTCCGCAACCTTCCGGAGCGTCTCGATCTCCAGGAAGATGAGGATGTTTCCGGCAATTTTGTGTTCGTCGGAGGTCAGCTTGACCCGGAAGAGGATGACGTCGTTCACTTCCACGGTCATCTGGGCGATGAGGGAGGTGATCGCCGCGTGGGCCATGTCCACCACGAGGACCGGGGGTGAGGGGAGCATCATGAACCCAAGGAGATCGGATGCCGCGCTCAAAAACGATGAGATCATGATATTTCCCACTTCAAGGATGGTGCTCTGGTCCATCTCGCTGAGCGGGTGAACTTCAGCGGGAGCTCCCTGGACGATGCTTGCGGTACGTATCGCGGAGTCCCGGGGGAAGTGCAGGATCAGAAATCCCCCGTGCGGCATCTCTCCCTGGAGTTCGAAGATAACAAGCGTTGTCAGTTCGTCGCTGACAAAATCGCTGACGTTCGTGATATCCACGACATTGATTTCCGGAACGCTCATACCGATCTGGCTTCCCAGCATCTGGGAGAGTGTCGTTGCCGAATGGGCGGCACCGATATTTGCAAGCTCCTGCATGGCATCCATCTGTATGGCACTGAATTCCATGATTTCATCCCCCAACGAGAAGTCCCAGCCCTACGGGCGGTTCATTTTCAGGTTCCGGTACCCGAACGATGGATCCCGGAACGCGAATTACCTGATACGTTTGGAGTTCATCATGGTAGCACATATACTTTCGTAAGTATATTCCTCCTGCCGGGACCGGCTGCCAATTACCAGTCTCCGGTCCTGAAGCACCGCAGCGTCTTCCTGCCAGGACACATCTTCCCGGCAGGGCCGGGTCTTTCGGCCCGATGCCTGATCAGCAACCTATATGCCGTCATCCGGCTCCATCACGATCCGGGACGGACTATGACAGGTTCCTGGAAAGAAGCACGGGAGATCGCAGTACGGGACGGAGTTGAACAGGTATTCCATGATTTCGATACCGGAACGTTCGGCGTCTGCCGGAGAAATGAAAAACAGGGTCACTTTGCGAAGGGATGTTTTGTCGAGCACCGGTGCATCTGTATGCCCTCGGCACTGGACGCAGACGAACTTGAGAAAAAGGAACGGGCTTTTCTGGACGAGAACCCTGACTGGCTGAACGGGTGAGTGATCTCAGGCAGGTTTTGATCCGCAATTATCAGGACCCGCGATCAACGGGTTCTATCGTAATTCCGGAATCACGATCCCGGATACAGAAGGGAAAATGGGGTTGGATGCAGCTGTATTCAGCCCCAGAATCCCGGTACCAGGACACCTCTTTTTTCGAAAGCCGGCGTCCCGTACCTGAGCAGGACCGGGGTAATAACCAGGGTAACGATCACGTTTCCCAGGAACCATGCCACAAGATACGGAAAAACCTCACTCCCTGTAGCAGATCCGGCGAGCAGAAGGGTTCCCGTCCCCCAGAGGGCGCCCGCCAGGTTGTTCAGAAGTACGCCGGACACCAGGAATACCCCCAGGTCGCGGGGAGACTTGAGGGATATATCTGCCTTCAGGAGATGGACGGCTAGGAGAGGTAGAAGGACCTGCCAGAGGTTCGAAAGCGACCAGACAAGGTTGAGCGGAAGTGAAAGCCCGGTCATCAAAAGACCGCTCACGACGCCCCCGCAGTATGCGGCAATCGCCCCGTACATCCCGAACCAGAGTGCGAACGCGACCTCGAATGCCACCGCAATATAGAGTGCAGAAATCCCGGGTCCCACCGGAAAGGCGAGGATCCCTGCCAGGGCAAGAACGGTGTTGATTGCCGTTATTGCAAGAAATATTGCGATATACCGATTGCGCGATCGGGCAGGAACCGGTATGTCCGTCATCGGCCACGCCCCCTGCCAGGTTTTCCGATCCATCCTGCGGCACTCACCGATTGTTGCATAGGATTTCGGTTTTCTTCCGGTACCTATCAGGATTTCGGCGCGCTGTCAGAGACCGGATACGGCAGCCGGTTGCATAAACGGAATACAGGAAAACAGAAACCGGTCAGATCCGGATCTGCATGCCGTCTTCTGCAATAATCAGGCCGGGAAATTCCCCGCGGAACCTCTCTGCGATCTCCCTCCGGTCGGCCAGTGCAGGGTACTGGCTTGCATCGAAATGCATGAGCGCGAGACGCTTTGCTCCCGCTTCCCTCGCAATCCGCACCGCATCCTCAGGCCGGAGATGCGGCCAGTCAGAGGTATCCTGTCCGGACCGGAATGCGCATTCCGTTATCAGGAGATCGGCATCCCTTCCCAAGCGCACCGCGTTTTCACAGTATCCGGTGTCGGTACAATATGCAATGGTCTTTCCCTCAAGGGTGAACCGGTACCCGAAACAGGGAACAGGATGGACAAGGTACCGGCATTCTGTGGGGAATGGTTCCGCATGGCACCCTTCTTCCAGCTCCACGATCCGGACCTGATACGGCAGCCGTTCAAAGGGAACGGTAAACGGGGAGCGGATAATGCTCTCCAGGATCTCCCGGGTTCCCGGCTGGCCGTAGATGCAAAGGCCTTCCGGGAACCGGAACTTCGCGAGCGTATGGAGCCCTGCTATATGATCGATATGGAAATGGCTGAGGAAGAGCCGGACAGGCCGGCTGCCGGAAAGGTACCGGTCCCCCTTTGCTACCCCATACCCGGCATCAAGGAGAATATCATGGTCACGGGACCGGATAAGCACGCAGGGGGTGTTTCCGGTACAGGTGTCGTACCAGCCGTTGGTTCCGAGAAAGGTGATCTCCATGGGTATTTTTAGTATTTTGTCCTGCATGAACTCTCGCACCCGTCCCGTACTCAAAGGGATATGAAAAAGGACTTCCTTTGTCGGGAAAAGTGGCATTTCAACCGGGAAGTTCCGAAAACTTTCTGCCAACCGTGGCCGTATGATGATAAAGATAACCTTCTGCCGGGTTTTTGGGGGCACTTGCAGAATAAACGGTACCGGATGACACTTCCTGTATCCTGCGGAAAACCTTCTTTTCTCCCCTGGTAAAGATGTACACATGACTTCGGGGGAACTCACCCGCATCTTTGCGGATGTACGCGGGAAAAAACCGCTCGTCCACCATATCACGAATTATGTGACCGTCAACGACTGTGCGAATGTCACGCTCTCGGTAGGGGCAGCTCCCGTGATGGCCCATGCACCAGAGGAAGCCGGGGAGATGGTTGCGCTCGCAGGTGCGCTTGTCCTAAATATCGGTACCCTGGATGCCGGACAGGTAGAGAGTATGCTGATCGCAGGCCGGAAGGCAAACGATCTCGGGATCCCGGTCGTTTTGGACCCGGTGGGTGCCGGCGCAACGGCGTTCCGGACCCGGACCGCCCTCCGGCTGCTCGAAGACCTCGATATCGCAGTCCTGAAAGGAAACGCCGGGGAGATCGGTGTTCTCGCGGGAACCGGGGGCATCGTCAGGGGTGTCGACTCTGAGGGGGCGGCGGGCGATCCGGTCGAAGTCGCCCGGGAATTTGCCGGGCGCTCGGGCATCACGGTCGCAATGAGCGGGGCGACTGATATCGTGAGCGACGGGAAGCGGACGTTCCTTATCGAAAATGGCCATCCGATGATGGGCCGAATTTCCGGGACTGGCTGCATGGCGGCATCGATCATCGGGGCGTGCTCTGCGGTGTCCCGTGACCGGGCGGCCGCAGCAGCGACTGCGCTCGCTCTCTTTGGGATCGCCGGGGAACGGGCGGCCGCGAAGTGTGCAGGCCCTTCCTCGTTCCGGATTGCGCTTATCGATGAAGTTGCAGCGCTTGAACCGCAGGACATAGAAACCCTCGCAAAAATACGCGTTTCCGATGCATGAAATTCGATCTGTATGTTGTGACCGATGAAGGTCTCTCGCGGGGCCTGACCCATGCGGAGATTGCACGGGATGCAGTCACCGGAGGAGCGGATGCTGTCCAGCTCCGGGAAAAGAGGAAACCTGCCCGGGAGATCCTTGCCGCAGCCCGGGAGATCCGGTCAATCACGGCATCGGCAGGCAGGCTTTTCCTGGTCAACGACCGGCTGGATATCGCCCTTGCATCCATGGCGGACGGGGTTCACCTGGGACAGGACGACCTTCCCCTGAAGGAGGCACGGCGCCAGGTACCGGACGATTTCATCATCGGGATCTCAGTCGGATCCGCGAGGGAAGCGGTCCTTGCCGAGGAAGAGGGCGCGGATTATGTTGCGCTGAGCCCGGTCTTTCCGACACGGTCAAAACCGGATGCCGGCCCGGGATCCGGCCTCTCCACGCTCCGGGAGATCCGTTCCTGCGTCTCCATCCCTGTTGTCGCAATCGGGGGGATTAGTTCCCGGAACGTGCAGGACGTGATCCGATCCGGAGCGGACGGGGTTGCGGTGATTTCCGCAATCGTGAGCCAGGAGGACATTGCATCCGCGGCCCGGAACATGAAAGACCTGATCTCGGCTGCAAAACGGGATCCGGCCAGGTAACTCTTCTTCTGCCATGACCGGCACCAAAGGTTTTTTCTCTGCGCAATCTGTATACAGTTGTATGCCAACAGTCATGATCCGGATCGATCCGTTGGTGAAAAACCGGCTGGATGCCCTGCGGATGCATCCCCGCGAGACGTACGGCGATATCATCCTGCGCCTGGTCGATGCCTACCCTGCTGCAGGGACCGGGAAAAGCGGCACAGGTCTCCAGGCTTCCCCCAGGTATTCAACTGTATACAGGGCCGGGGGATCGGATGACCGGCGCGAGATCGATATAGACTGAATGCCGGGAGCAGCACGAAAACCCCTGTCTGCTGCTGACAGGATATACTCACGGCGCGAGTACTGGGAATGGCCCCACCTTTCCCGGGGTGCTCCTTCTATACCTTTATTCGGTCACATGAAGAGAACTCACCTGCCGGAACAATCCGGTTTTCGTGAGGGAGAATATGTTCGGATTTCTGGGGGAGGCGACCTGGTCGCCGTATATCGCGGGTGCCGGGATCGGCATCCTGGTCTGTATCTCGCTGCTTCTCGCAAACCGCCCCATCGGCTGTTCATCAGGATTTGTAAAAGCCTGGGGTCTTCTCGGGATGCTGGCTGACCGGAAAAAAGTCGAAACAAAGGAATATTTCCGGAATGTCGTGCCTGCTGTCGACTGGTTCCTGATGATAATTCCGGGTATTATTGCCGGTGCTTTCATCTCTTCGGTCCTCTCGGGCACGTTCCGGGTCGCCATCGTCCCTGCTGCCTGGGGCGCCGTGTTCGGGTATAACCCGGTACTCAGGATCGCGGTTGCGCTCCTCGGGGGCATCCTGCTCGGCATCGGGGCCCGGTGGGCAGGAGGCTGCACATCGGGCCATGGGATCAGCGGCTCGATCCAGCTCTCGCTCGCGAGCATGGTAACGGCCTGCTGCTTCTTTATCGGGGGAATCGCGGTTGCAATGCTCCTCTTCTACGGAGTCGGGTGATCCGGTATGCCGCTCCTGACCCGGATTCACGCGAACCGGACTATTCAGATCGTCCTTGGGTTCCTCGTAGGTTTTGCCTTCGGTTTTCTCCTGCAGAAAGGAGGGGTAACGCAGTATGACGTGATCATCGGGCAGCTGCTTCTCACGGACTTTACCGTGATGAAAGTGATGCTTTCTGCGGTCATTGTCGGGATGCTCGGATTTGTCATCCTAAAAGAGACCGGCTGGGTGCAGTCCCATGCAGCGGATGGGACAGTCGGGTCCAACGTGATCGGCGGGCTGATCTTCGGGGCAGGCTTTGCGCTACTCGGCTACTGTCCCGGAACCGTCGCAGGGGCGGTCGGGAACGGAGCGGTCGACGCCCTGATAGGGGGCATGATCGGCCTTCTCATCGGGTCCGGGATCTTTGTCGAACTCTACCCGAAGCTGAACCGTACGATCCTTTCGAAGTGGCCGTTCCCTGCGGTGACGATTCCGGAATTCCTGAAACTGAACATCTGGGCGGTCGTCTGTATCCTGGAAGTGCTCATGATCGGGTTCCTCTGGGTGCTTGCGTACCTGGGATACTGACGGGGGCAGCGGGATTCCGCAACCAGCTGGTAATATACAGGAGACCGGAAAAATACTCCGGTTTTCCGATCTCAGCCTTTTGCCCGTTCCTGCAGCGCCTTGATCTGCTCCCGCAGGGAGATGGCTTTTTCGAATTCGAGCCGGTCCGCGGCTTCGCGCATCTGCGTCTCCAGTTCGATGATGAGGTTCGGGATCTCTTTCTTCGGGATGTGCTTCGTATCCCTGATCTCGACCTCCTTTTCCTTGATCGGTTTCCGGATAGTCTGCGGGACAATCCCGTGCTCGCGGTTATACGCCACCTGCATTGAACGCCTGCGGGAGGTCTCTTTGAGCGCCCGTTCCATGGAATCCGTGACATGATCGCCGTACAGGACGACCCGGGCGTTCACGTTCCGGGCCGCCCTGCCGATGATCTGGATGAGGCTGCGCGTATCCCGGAGGAATCCTTCCTTGTCCGCGTCCAGGATCCCGATGAATCCGACTTCCGGGATATCCAGCCCTTCGCGCAGGAGATTGATCCCGACCAGCACATCGAACTTCCCGAGCCGGAGTTCCCGTATGATCTCGGTCCGCTCCAGGGTATCGATCTCGGAGTGGAGGTACCGGGACCTGATGTTCCGGTCCGCGAGGTACTCGGAGAGCTCCTCGGCAAGCCGTTTCGTGAGGGTCATCACGAGCGCCCGGTCGCCCTTCGCGATGGTTGCTTCCGCCTCCCGGATGACGTCCAGGGTCTGCCCCTCGCAGGGCCGGACCTCGACAACGGGATCGGTGAGCCCGGTCGGCCTGATGATCTGTTCGACTACCCGGGCTGAGTGTTTTGTCTCGTACGGGCCGGGTGTCGCGGATACAAAGACCGTGCATTGCATGAACTCCTCGAACTCCGCAAACTTCAGGGGCCGGTTGTCGTACGCGCTCGGGAGCCGGAACCCGTAATCGACCAGCGCCTTCTTTCGGGACCGGTCACCGTTGAACATGGCATGGAGCTGCGGGATGGTCTGGTGGCTCTCATCGATGAAGAGCAGGAAATCGTCAGGGAAATAATCGAGGAGACAATAGGGAGGTTCACCGGGTTTCCGGAAATCGAAATGCCGGGAATAGTTCTCGATGCCCTTGCAGTAGCCGGTCTCTTCGATCATCTCGATATCGTAGTTCGTCCGCTGCTTCAGCCGGTAGGCTTCGAACTCACCCATGGTCGGGAGGACCTCGTCCAGTTCCTGCCGGATGGAAGCTATCGCAGATTTTTTCCGGTCCTCGGGAATCACGTAGTGCCGTGCCGGGTACACGAAGAAATATTTCAGGTCCCGGTTCTTCTCCCCGGTGATCCGGTTCACGTCAAGGATCCGGTCGACTTCGTTCCCGAAGAGTTCGATGCGCACGATGTCGTCGGAGTACCCGGGCACGAGATCGATGGTGTCCCCCTTGACCCGGAACCGCCCGGGCAGGAGCTCGGTATCGTTCCGCTCGTACTGGATATCGAGAAGCCGGCTGATGATCTCCTTCCTTGCGATCTTTTCGCCGGCCTTCAGCTCAAAGCCCATTCCCAGGAAGTTTTCCGGGTTGCCAAGACCGTAGATACAGGAGACCGATGCAACGACTATCGTATCCCTGCGGGCGAGAAGGGATGCGGTGGTCGCAAGGCGCATCTGCTCGAGCTTCGGGTTGATGTCCGCATCTTTTTCGATGTACTGGTCTTTCTGCGGGATGTAGGATTCGGGCTGGTAGAAGTCATAGTACGAGACGAAATACTCGACCCGGTTCTCAGGGAAAAAATCCAGGAACTCGTTGTAGAGCTGGGCGGCGAGCGTTTTGTTGTGGGCGATGACCAGGGTCGGTTTTCCGATTTTTTCGATGACATTTGCCATCGTGAACGTCTTTCCGGACCCCGTAACCCCCAGGAGGGTCTGGAACCGGTCGCCGTTTTCGATGCCCTGCACCAGCTCTTCTATTGCCTGCGGCTGGGAGCCGCGGGGCCGGAACCCGGATACAAGACGGAATGGTTCGCTGGTCTGTTCCACGATGAAGATCACTCAGCCGGGAAGATGATAAGACCGGGCAATGCGGCGCGAATGTTTTAGGGGGGAGGGTCGCAAGTCATCCCTCGTCAGAAGCAAAGGGCATTCCGGGTTGTCCGTCAGGTCATTCCACTTTAGGCATCGCTTTATACCGGGCCGGAAATACCGTTCAGCACAGGTTCGGGGATTTTTATGAAACTACCAGCGTTCAAATCTGTCAGGTGCTGCACGGGAATTGCGATAACCCTGCTGATCATTCTGATCGCGGCTCCGGTTTCCGGTGGCGATTCCCTGACAAAGGGAAACCAGTTCACGGTCACGGTTATCGGCACACCCGGTACCGCGTATTATGTCTGGCTGCACGGGACCTCGTCAATGACCGGTCTTCCCGGGGACCAGCCGCCGATTGTCGCGGGAGGGCAGGCAAATATCGTGCAGGATCCGTCAGAAGGCCCGTACACCATCGGGAACTACCAGTGGTATGGCGGCGGGGGATACACCATCCTGGACGATGTCGCGCCATCCACGGCCTCAGTACCGAATACCAGTTATTACGCCCAGGTAACGACCGATGACAACGGGTACGGGACGGTCGCGTTCCAGACCTCTTCGAACACTGCGGCACGGACGTTCTCGGTAAAGGCGCAGAACCCGGCATCCCCGGGGAAAAGTGTCAGCGTAGTTGCCGGTGTCCCGACGACGATTCCCACGACGCTCCCGACTACGAAACAGACACTTGTCGTACCGACCACAGTGATCCAGACAACGGAGACAACGGTACCTCCGACAGCGACACCGGAAATTACCCCGAAAGATACGACACCGGTCCCGACAACCAGGAAGTCACCGGCTGCCAGCGTTATTGCGGTCGCCGCACTTGCGATTCTGATCGGGATATTCCGGAGAAACCAGAAGGAACGGTGAAGCGGGGGAGGAAGAAGACCCACCCCCGGTCTATTGTTTTTGGTTATTTCGGTTTGTAGTAGCCCCACTTTCCGAGGGCTTCCCGGAGCTCCTTTGCCTGCTTCGCTTTCTCATCGAGCGTGACGCCGTCCTGCCAGGCCTCGATTGCCTGCATGGTGGCCCGGGCACCGGCACGGGTACCCTTCGGGTGGCCGTGGATACCTCCCGAGACAAGGAGCACGAGTTCCGATCCATAGATATCCAGGACATCGGGGACGAGGCCCGGGTGGAGACCGCCCGATGAGACCGGGAACGCTGTTTTAATCTTCCCCCAGTCCTGGGCAAGGGCCATACCCGGAACCTCTGCGACCTTCTGCTTCCTGAGAACGTCTGCGAGAAGCATGGATTCCTTCCTGGAACCGGTGAGTTTTCCGACTGCGGTACCGGTATGGATCTGGCTCACGCCAATGAGCCGCATCAGTTTTGCCAGAAAGAGCATCGTGATGCCGTGCTTTTTGTTCCGGTCGAATGCGGCATGCATGGCCCGGTGGGCATGGATGGCAAGGCCGAGGTCGGAGCAGTAGTCCCGCATGGTCATGACTCCCGCGGTTCCCGCGACCACGACATCGATCATCGCGTAGTTCCAGCCGTTCTCAGCGAGAAGGTCGGCCCGCTTTTTCATGGTGTCGATATCCGCGGTGATATTGAGGAATGCAGACTTCACGTCACCGGTCTCTTTCTCCGCTTTTTCGCGGAGTTTCGTCATGTATTTCACCCGGTCCTCGAACCGGTTGAACGAGGTGGAGGTCAGGTTCTCGTCGTCTTTCACGAAATCGAAGCCGCCCATCCAGGTCTCGTACCCGATCTCCGCGTGCTCCTTTGCGGAAAACCCGATCTTGGGTTTCGGGACTGCGCCCGTGAGCGGGCGGCCTTCGATCTTCATCATCCTGCGGATCCCGTCCATCCCGAAGTGAGGGCCCCTGAAATGGCTGATATACGCGGAGGGGAAGGACACATCGATGAGCCGGAGATGCTTGATCGCTTTCATGCCGAAGATATTTCCGGCAATACCGCTCATCAGCTGGACCGCGTTTCCTTCTTCCCAGAGCGCGAGCGGATAGGCGATTTTTACATAATTCCCGTCAAATTCAAAGGCCATCGCCTGGAGTTTTTTCATCCTGGGCGGCATCGTAAAGAGCGTGGTCCAGGTACCGGTCGAACTCTCGGACGCTATGCGTCCTGCGGCTTCCTCGCGGGATATCCCTTCGGCAGGTTCGAAATAGTAGAGGCAGACAAGGTCGTCCTTTCCCGGGACGTATCCTGTGTCAACGAATTCATTGTACCAGTCTATTGCCATAGTGTCCCTGTATAGGGGAATGCTCTTCATCTTAAAAAAGATGGAGAATCAAGTACCTTTTCACAAAACAGTTTCGGATTCATTACCGGAAAAGTCTCCGGAAACCTTGTACCCGCTCCTGCGCTGCACCGTGTGCACACATGACGGAACGATCGCGCGAAAAGAGAGAAGCCATACTGTATGTGGTGCCGGCCCGGCAAAACATCTTAATCAGATGCACCACAAATTGTACCGGTATGGTGCGGTACTCAGTTACCATGGAAGACGCCCTGACCGAGACCATCGACCGGTCCGCGGAGAAGAAAGGGCTCTCGCGCTCGGAATGGATCACGGAAGCTGCGGCGGCATACCTGGGAAAAAATCCTGAAGGTGCACTCACGGGTTCATCGCTCCTCCCTTCGCTCCAGAAGGACCTGACCCGGGACGAACACAACATCATGGATTACGAGGAGTTTTACCGGAATTTCTCCATCAACGTCCCCGAGTATTTTAACTTCGGGTTCGATGTCATCGATGCCTGGGCAGAGAAAGACCGGAACCGGCTCGCGATGGTCTGGGTCGACCAGAAAGGGAACGAGAAGAAGTTCACGTTCTGGGATCTCTCCCGGCTCTCGAACCAGATCGTGAACATGCTGATCAAGTACGGAGTCAACAAGGGCGACCGGGTCATGATCATGCTGCCCCGGGTCCCGGAGTGGTGGACCGCGACGATTGCACTCATCAAGCGTGGTGCGGTGTACTGCCCGGCACCGACCATGCTCACCGCAAAAGACCTGAAGTACCGGATAGATGCCGCAGACATCAAGATGGTCATCACGAGCACCGAGTTCGCGGACAAGATAGACGAAGTCGCGAAAGACTGCCCGTCTTTGACCTGCAAACTGATGATTGACGGGAAACGCGAGGGCTGGATCAGTTACCCGGTCGAACTCGATTACCCTGCACCGGTCTCTGCAAGGATCGTGGGTCTTCCGGGCATGAAGAAGACCCGTTCCACGGATCCGCTGGTCATTTTCTTCACCTCAGGCACCACCGGGGAACCCAAGATGGTGCTGCACGACCACAGTTATCCCCTCGGCCATATCGTGACCGCACGGTTCTGGCACGATCTCCGTTCAACCGATCTCCATTTCACGCTCTCGGATACCGGCTGGGCGAAGAGCGCCTGGGGCAAGTTCTACGGCCAGTGGCTGGATGGTGCATGCATCTTTGTGTACGATATCAGGGGCAGGTTCAATGCGACCGAGATCCTTCCCCTGATTGAGAAGTACGGGATCACGACCTTCTGCGCACCGCCGACCATCTACCGGATGCTGATCCTTGCGGACCTCGACAAGTTCGATTTCACCCAGCTCCGGCACTGCGTGAGTGCAGGCGAACCCCTGAACCCGGAGGTCATCAAGGCCTGGAAGGATGCGACCGGTCTCACCATCTTCGAGGGATACGGCCAGACCGAGACGGTGCTCTGCGTGGGGACGTTCCCGTGCATGACGGCGAAGTTCGGTTCGATGGGCCGGCCGTCTCCCGGCTGGCAGATAGAACTCCAGGACGACGACGGGAAACAGGTCGGCGTGCACGAGGAAGGCAGGATCGCGATCCGGGTAAACCCCCGGCCGGTCGGCCTGTTCCGCGAGTACCTGGATAACCAGGAGGAGAACCAGAAATCCTTCATCGGGGATTATTTCTATACCGGCGACAAGGCGTACCGTGACGAGGACGGGTACCTGTGGTTCATCGGCAGGGACGACGATGTGATCAAGGCGTCCGGGTACCGCATAGGGCCCTTCGAGGTCGAGAGCGCCCTCATCGAGCACCCGGCGGTGCAGGAGGCGGCCGTTGTCGGGAGCCCGGACGATATCAGGGGCATGATCGTGAAAGCGTTCATCATCCTGAAACCCGGTTTTGCACCGTCAGAGACCCTGATACGGGACATCCAGAACTACGTGAAGAAGGTCACGGCACCGTACAAGTACCCGCGGGCGATCGAGTTCGTGGGTTCGCTCCCGAAGACGATCTCGGGGAAGATCCGGAGAAAGGAACTACGGGAGGCGGAGATCCGGAAGTTCCATGCCGGGAACAACCACGGGAAAAACTCCTGAAACGGTTCTCTTCCGGGCTGAAGAGAACCCCTAACTTTATTTAATTCCGCTCGCAATCTATACAGGCGCGAGGGTCGCCGAGCCAGGTCAAAGGCGCCAGGTTCAGGGCCTGGTCCCGTAGGGGTTCGCCGGTTCGAATCCGGCCCCTCGCATTTCTTCTTTTGGGTAAACATATTCCGGAATTCTGGATGCCTATCGAGATTGTACCCAGTTCTGGCAGAGAACCACAAAGATAGGGGGATATCGTTAAGAACGAACAGGGATAAAATCAACCAGCCAAAGGCGCAACGAAGGTAACGGTATGCCGACAAGCAAGAAACAGATGACGAAGCTGAACCAGGCGAAGAAGGTAAAGGCAGAAGAACTCTCGAAGCAGGCAGCGGCAGGCAGCGAGAGCGCAAAGAAGAAGCTCAAAAAACTCGAGAAAAAGATCAAGTAAGCCTTCGGGATTTTCCGACTTTTTTATTTTCTTTTCCCGTCAGAGGGGAAAAACCGTTCCGTGCCGATACTCCTGCACCAGATTTTAGCTTGCAGGCTGGGAAGGGAACAAGTATGTGGACCTGAGCGCAGGGTGCCACTCCCGTTATTCCCCAAAAGATTTCCTATAATTTCGAAATCACGAACGGAAAGGATATCTTGCCCCAAAGGCGCCAGATTCAGGGACCTCCCGTCGCGGTGCCGGCTTGAGATCGAAAGCGCACCAAACAAAACAGTCGGAGTGAGGGGTGCCGGGCCAGGTCAACGGCGCAAGGTTGAGGGCCTTGTCCTCATACCCGAAGGGCACTCACCCGATCACCGCTTCAGCCGGGAGAACTCTTTCATCACGCTCCTGAAAGCGGGCGTTTTTTCCGATTCTGTTTCCAGGGTATTCCGCACCTGGTCCATTACCGGTGCATGCTGGTCAAGGTAGATCCGATGCAGGGCCTTCATCATGGGTACGAAGTCCTCATCGTCAGCAGCGGTGAATGCATCAAGGTAAGCCGTACGACGGGAAAGCCCGAGATACAATGCAGGGTACCCGGCCCGTTCCAGTACGAAATTCATCAGCGCCCTTCCAACCCTGCCGTTCCCGTCCGGGAAGGGATGGATCAGTTCGAATTTTGCATGCAGGAGGACCGCAAGTTCGAAGGGGTGGATCTTCCGGGAATTTTTCCGGTACCAGGCCGCAAGATCCTTCATCATCTCCGGGATAAGAATTGCCGGGGGCGGGGCATAGTCCACCTTCTCGATGCCCACCTGGACCCGCCGGTATTCCCCCGGGGATCGCATCAGGTCGGCCATGAGGATCCGGTGCATTGCTTTCACGAGTTTTTCGGAGACATCTCCCTCGTACTCCTTGAGGAAATCCCGCAGTTTTACAAAGTTCAGGATCTCGTACACCTCGGAAACGTTCTTCCCGGCCGGGGAGATGTTGTGCTCCAAGAGCTCGCCCGCCTCCTGCGGGGAGATGGTGTTTCCCTCTATTGCGGTCGTTCCCTGGACGTACCGGACAAAGACCGATTCAGCGTACCGGCTGCTCTCATCGGTATACAGCTCCGTGAACTCCGCATAGTAAAACCGCATCCGTTCAAGGGCGGCGATTTCCGCGGGATCAAAAAAGGAGGAAGCATATTGGCAGGTCCGGTATTCGAGATATTTTGTTATCTTGAGTTTCGCAAATTCGCCCAGTTTTCCTGCGAACCCGCTGCGAGTGATTTTATCGAGTCTGCCGCAGTACAGCGCGACAACTAATGATTTCGAGTTAACTTTGAGGTTTTCCCTCAGATAGAGGTATTTATTTCCCTTTATTCCCTTGATATCCAGTTTTATCATGGATATGATAGTGGTGGAAGTGGAATGATAAAAAGGTAATTGTTGTGTTAAATGGGGTGAGAAACGACCCGCTCCCACGGGGGGTGCATTGCTTTGAATTACGTATTTTTAACTTTTTGGGAATTTTCCTCTTATCTTAAGTTCGCCAAATTCGTTTCGACCATGCAACCGATCACCGCGAACAACTGCAGCCGTGCTCGTCCCTCCGCCCGTCCGTATAACAAAACCGGTACTGGTTTTAGAGAAATTTTTCAAAAAATTCCGAGCCGGAAAATCTGGTCCAGCTGAGTAACCGGTGCACCACAACATCCAGAAGCCAAAACAGTTCTCGGCCAGGACACCTGGAGGTGCCCGGAAAACCGGGCCCCGCCATCGCGATTTGCGGCTCCGGAACATACGGGAACCCGATCAGGTTTTTTCCGGGCTCCCATTAGGGAATATCAGGGCACATTTCCGGACCAGATACAGGCTGATTTCGGGAAAATACGCCCGAATACCCGAAAACAGAAAACAAATGGTGCGAAAATCAGCGTATTCGGCACCGGTGCCGGCCGAGGGCAGGGAATCCGGGCCCGGTTCGGGCTTATCTGGATGCCTCCGGAATTTCTCTTTTCCATACCAAATCCGGGCTCGAATCAGCCCCGGATTCCCAGGTTCTTCCGGTTTTCCCGTACCGGATCCGCGAATTAAATTCCAGGCCGGAAAAATCTCCCCGTATTACAGGAATAACGGCAAACAAACGAAAATACGGGGAGTTTCCAGCTGTAAATTAAAGGCCCCTTCCCGGCACCCTGTTTTGGGATCGATACTTTCCCCATCCGGCCCTGAGATCGGGCGCTGGAGGGGCCTTGGCGGGGCTGGTTGTACCGACGGAGATTTGAGTATATAAAGGGGTCAGGTTCCGGAAGGGGTTCCTGGACATGAAAAAACCGGAATTCATCTCACCCGGCCATACATTTCATCGCCCGGAATGTAACATGATCACGTATGGACATTCATTTCTGCCGGAAGTACCAGGGCACCGGCCTGCCGCCGACCAACCGGTTCTGCCGGATCTGCCCGCATGCAAAAACCGCCTGCGATGCAGTATGGTCGCGGGTCGTGGCCCTGTCCGAATCCAACAACGGGGAGGCAGTAAGGTTACCTGATACTCGGGCAGTGATGTACCCAAATCACGGTAACCCGGATATCGTCCACCTGCAGATCAACACGAAATGGGGCCTGCCGAAAGAAGACTTCCTCCACTTCATCGCTACCGGGCATGCCGGCATGGGGAGGAAAGGCCAGCGGCAGGACCCGGCCGCATCTCCCAGCATGACGCGCCAGGAACCGTACGTCCAGTCCATCGTGGAAGCTATCGGGGGTCCGGAGATTGCGGAGATCAAAGCGGTCCGGGATGTGCAACGATCCTGAAAATATCGTGCCGCCATCAGGATACAATGCGAAGAACCCATCCGGATGAAAGCGGGTGCCCTTTTCCGGCATTTCCCGAATCAGAACTCTCACAGAACCGGTACCGTGGATTCTACATCCCCGAAATTTCTGGTGGGGCCTGTGGTACCTGATACGAAAAAGAGAAAATAATCAAAATTTTTTCAGAATCCTGAAGCTGATTTTTTCACCACTGCTCTATTCTGTAGTCCTGATTTCGGTCTGCTACCCAAATGACCCCGGAGTTCGGACCGGGATCATACATCACTGGTTTCGTGAGGCCGGGAAGAATTCCGGAAGACCATCCTCCCTCAGCAGAACCAATAAATATGACAAATCACACAAATATGATTAGTATGAAAAATCAGAAATGCGGCAACGAGAACCTCGTGGACGAGATGGTTGCGCCGCGGAAGGGAAGCACGAAGCACCTCTTCGGCAGCGTGAAGGTCGGCGAGCGCGGGCAGATCGTGATCCCCAAGGAGGCCAGGGAGATCTTCGGTATCGTGCAGGGCGACATCCTGCTGGTCCTCGGTGACACGGAGCGGGGCCTCGCTCTCGTGAAAGCCGACAAAATCCAGGAGTTTGCCAGGCAGATCCTGGACAGCACGAGCCGGCCCGAGGAATAATTCCCCTGGCAGAGCGGACGGAGGAAGAGCCGGGTTCTGCCTGCCCGTCGCGGCAATCGCACCAGGTGTATCCGCGATTTCCCGCATATTGGTGCAGCGGAGTTCCGCGCTGCCGGCTGCAGCATGCCGCCGGCCGGAAAACGAAGAACACGAAATATTCAGGAAGGGAAAGACATGAAGATTGTTGTACTTAACGGCAGCCCGAAAGGCGATACCAGTGTGACCATGCAGTATATTGCCTATATCCGGAAAAAATTCCCGGGGCACGAATACGAGATCCATAACATCGCCGCCGGGATACGAAAGATAGAGAAGGATGCTGCATCATTTGACCGGATAACAGCATCGGTCCGGTCCGCTGACCTTGTCCTCTGGGCATTCCCGCTCTACTACCTGGTCGTCTGCGCCCAGTACAAACGGTTCATCGAACTGATCTTCGGGCGCAAAGCCGAAGACGCCTTTTCAGGGAAATATGCCGCCTCGCTCTCCACTTCGATCCATTTCTTCGACCAGACCGCCCATGCCTACATCCGCGAGATCAGTGACGACCTCGGCATGAAATTCCTGGGTGCCTACTCCGCGGAGATGAGAGACCTGCTCAAAGACGGGGAGCGCCGGCGGCTGGAGTCCTTCGCATCGCTCACGTTTTCAGCGGTGCAGGAGAAGATTCCCGTCCAGCCGGAGAACGCCCCGGTGGTCCGGTCCACCTTCACCTATCACCCGGGCGAAGATCCGAAGCCAGTACCGGCAGGTACAAAAAAGATCGTCATTCTCACGGACGATGACGGCAGTGCGCCCAACCTTGCGGCCATGACGGCCCGGCTCATGCAACGTTTCTCCGGATCAGCCGAACTTATCAATCTCCGCAATCTCAATATCCGGGGCGGATGCCTCGGGTGCTGCCACTGCGCCTATGACAACACCTGTGTCTATACCGACGGGTACGTAGACTTTTTCACCAGCACCCTTGTCCCTGCGGACATCATCGTCATGGCAGGCTCGGTGCACGACCGGTACCTCTCGTCCGTCTGGAAGCAGTTCTTTGACCGGAGTTTCTTCAGGGGCCATATACCCTTCCTTTCCGGTAAGCAGATCGCATTCGTAATCGCGGGACCCGTCCGGCAGCTCCCCGCCCTCCGCGAGGCGCTCACCGCATGGGCGGACAACGGGGGATGCCATGCCGGTTTTGTCACGGACGAGGTCACGGGTTCCGGTGAACTCGATGCCCTGCTCGATACCATGGCAGAACAGCTTATCCGGCGGGCGGACGCAGGGTACCTGCCGCCGCGCACGTTCCTGGCCGTTGGCGGCCACAAGATCTTCCGGGACAATATCTACAGCGGGATGCGGTTCGTGTTCCAGGCCGATTACCGGTATTACCGTGAGCACGGGCTGTTCGATTTCCCGCAGGCAGACATCAGGACCCGGCTCATGAATGCCATATTCGTCCCGCTGACACGGATCCCCGGTTTCCGGAAAAAAGTATTCGGCGACTTAAAACACCATATGATCGAGCCGTTCGGGCCCGTTCTCGAGAAGGCGTGAGGCGCCCATGACAGAACGGAGCCGGAATACTGCATCCGGGTTCTTCCCGGGAAAGTCGCTTCCGGACGAACTCCTGGCAGCCATGGAACGGATCGCGGCACGCGGGATCGCCTATCCCCCGGGATATTACGAGGTTCTCCTGGAGAAGTACTCCCGGGCAGGAGTGCGCTACCCGCATATCCTCATGATCCTGGGAAAACCGCGGATCAACAGCCACTTCGCATATCCCCGTATACTGAAGGGCTCCGGGAGTCTCCTTGACTACGGGTGCGGTACGGGGGACAATGTCCGGCAGCTGATCCGTGATGGGTTTCCCCGTGACCGGATCACGGCGTTCGACATCAACGATGAGAGTACCGGGCTCGGCTTTGACCTGTATCAGGATCAGGACAAAATCGGAGGGATCTTTGTGATCTCCGCAACCTTCTCTTTCGGGCCGGAGATGTTCGACACCATCTACTCAGCCTCGGTCATCCATGTTATTGCCGATGAGACAGACTTCCGGAATTACCTGGCAAATGCGTACTCAGCCCTTGTACCGGGCGGGATCTTCTTCGGATCCACGCTCGGGGTCGGAAACGGAAGACCCGGGCCTTCGGACGGCAGGGGACCCCCGCGGCTCATGACCGGGGAACAGCTCTCCGGGCATCTGGATGCAGCGGGTTTTCTGCCGGGAGGGCTCGTTGTGCGGCACGGTGTCCCGGACTATGTCCCGAATTCGGAAGATCTCTGTCTCTTTGAGTTCTGCAGGGAAAAACCGAAGCCCTGAAAATCCGGGATCGATATAGTGCCTATCCGGCCCTGGGATCGGGCGTTGAAGGGGCCTTTACAGGGAGTCATTTTTCCAATGGAGATTTAAGTATATAAAGAGGTTGTGAAACGATTCATCCAGGAAGGATGGGTCCGGGAAAACAGCCGGTTTTTGATCAATTCCTGTCAGGGTATACCTTCCGGAAGGGATAACCCGGAGAAACCCTTGGGAATGTTTCCAGACCCTTCTGATAACCCTGGTGCCTTCCGGAGCGGGTGTCCGATCAGGGCACTTCTTCCAATCCCTGTCACACTTTTTGAAAACTGCAAATACGCATAAGTCCTGATCCATGAATACTGCTGTCAGTTCGGGCAGCCGGACAAAAGGAGATGAAAACGAGATGCATGAATTCGGGATGCACCCGGGCATGGGCATGATGCAGCAGAAGGAGATGCTCATGATGGAAATGTGGAATACGTTGAACGATGACCAGAAGAAGATTCTCATGAAACGCATGGTCGATGCAAAGATCATGGCGAAAGAAGGCATGATCAGGCACCTCCAGTTCAAGATCGAGACCATGAAAATGCTCAAGGATATGCTGGATCAGTGTTGATCAGAATAAATTTCCGTGGGCGATGTAGTATACATCTCTTGTTTTTGTTCCGATCACGAGACGATCGGTTTTCCGCTGGCTTTTTCCGGAATTTTCAGCAGGGCAATGCGTTTTTCCTAAAAATCCCTGAATCCGATCCCAGGATAATACCGATAATTCCGTATAAAAAAAATGAAAATCAAACCCGGTTCAGTCCACCCGGTAATTCGGGGCTTCGTCCGTGATCATGATGTTGTGGGCATGGCTCTCCGAGAACCCTGCGGACGTGATCCGGACGAACCGGGCCTTGTCGTGCATCTCCGCAATCGTCTTTGAACCCGTATACCCCATCGAAGACTTGAGGCCCCCTATCAACTGGTAGATGACGTCCGCGATCGCGCCGACATAGGGAGTGACTCCTTCGACTCCTTCGGGAACGAACTTGGTCTCCCCGATCTTCTCCTTCTTCTGGAAGTACCGGTCGCTCGAGACGCCGCTCGTCATGACCCCGAGGGAGCCCATGCCCCGGTACTGCTTGTACCTCCTGCCCTTGATGGACGTGATCCGGCCCGGGGCCTCGTCCGTCCCGGCAAAGAGGTTCCCGATCATGACGCTGTCTGCCCCTGCCGCAATCGCCTTTGCAACATCGCCGCTGTACCGGACGCCCCCGTCCGCGATGAGCGGGACGCCTGCGGCTGCGGTGACATCCGCCACCTGGGAGATCGCCGTGATCTGTGGGACGCCCACTCCTGCAACGATCCGTGTCGTGCAGATGGAGCCCGGGCCAATTCCGACCTTGACCGCATCCACGTTCCGGGCAAGGAGCGCTTCCGCGGCAGCGGTCGTCGCGATGTTCCCTGCAATGACCTCGGTCTTCGCAGAAGCCTTGATCTCGCCGACCGCTTTCACCACGTTCAGGTTATGACCGTGGGCGCAGTCAACGACGAGAGCATCGACACCGGTCTCATCGAGGAGCATCGCACGGGAAAAGTCAAAGGGCCCGACCGCCGCCGCGACCCGGAGGTTCCCGCTTTTGTCACGGGTGGCACGGGGGTACTGGCGCTTTTCCAGGATATCCTGCATCGTGATGATCCCGATGAGAAGCCCTGCGGAATCAACGACCGGGAGGCGTTCGACCTTGTGGGAGTACATCATTTCAAGCGCCTGGTCGGGAGTCACATCCTCGGTAGCCGTGATGGGGTTCCGGGTCATGATCGTCTGGATGTTCTCGTTCCCGCGTTTCTGGACGATGGCCCGTACATCCCGCCTGCTCACGATCCCGATGATCTTTCCTTCTTCGACAACCGGGACGCCCCCGATGCCGTGCTGGCCCATCAGCCGCTCGACATCTGATACCGTGGAACCGGAACCGACGGAGAGGACCCTTTTTTCGATGAGTTCCTCGGTCCGCTTCACGATCCGGACCTGTTCGGCTTCCTCCTCCGCGGACATGTTCCGGTGGAGAACACCGATCCCGCCTTCCCGGGCAAGGGCTATCGCCATCGTCGCGGTGGTCACGGTGTCCATCGCGGAGCTGACGAGCGGGATATTCATCGAGATATTCTTGGTAAACCGGCTTCTCGGGTCGGCCTCACTGGGCTCCACGAGGGATGCTGCCGGTTCAAGCAGCACGTCATCAAAGGTGAGTGCTGTCGGGACCTCCAGTTTCTCACGGTACATACTTCACCTGATCCAGTTACCTGATCATACGGAGCGCCTGCTCCACGAGTTCTTCCCGGATTGTCGCATTCCGGTCGCCGCCGCACACCATGCCCCGTACCCCGATGATCTCAGGATCGATGCGCTTGAGGACCGGGAGATCTTCGAACTTCAGGGAGCCGGCAAGGGCAGTCTTCAGGCCGAGCGACCGGTTCTTCCGGGTGAACTCCGCGAGTTCCCGCTCGTCCATGAATTCGAACGTGCTTTTGCCGTCTTTTTTCCCGGTATCGATCATCGCGAGATCCGCCCCGCCATTTGCTGCAAGGAAGGAAAGGTCTGTCGGGGAGACGGTGCCGAGCCGCTCGTAATCGGAATATGCGGCAATGACAACGAATTTTTCAGGAAAATCGGTTTTTACTGCCTTTACGACAGCACGAATAAGATCGAGCGCCCGGTCATTTCCATCAAACATCAGTCCGATCTTGATAAAATCCGCACCTGCGCAGGCGGCCCCGTATGCGGTGAGGGCAGCACCTCCGGGTTTGTAATCGTAATCCCCGATGGCAACGCTGACCGGTTTATCGGTCATACTCCGGATCTCTCTGATGACCCAGGGAAAATTCGCGCCAAGGGAACCTTCGGACGGCTTTTTGATATCAATGATGTCAGCGGCAAGGGAATGCTTCGCCTCTTCGGGAGAGCTCGGGCTGACCAGTAATTGCATATCATTTAATGATCGTTCAGCATATTAGTGATTGCGTTAGACGATGGAACTTATCCTTGCGGTCGATCTGAAAAGGGGATTCGTGGTCCACGGGAAATCCGGGAACCGGGATAACTATTTTCCTTTAACCTGGGGCCTTTCCCCGTCCGCAGAACCGGTAGCCTACGTCCGCCACATGCAGCCGAAATACCTGTATGTCGCAGACCTGGACCGGATAACCGGTGCAGGCTCCCATGACGATCTCATGCGGCAGCTTGCGCCCCTCGTAACCCGCTGTTACCTGGACCGGGGATGCCATTCCCCGGATGATTTCCTTGATATCCCCGATATCGAGAACGTGGTCGGGACCGAGACCGCCCATGAGCATATCCGCAGGTTTACCCGGGGATTCCTGTCGCTGGACATAAAGAACGGGAAGACGGTTCCGGAAGGGATGGATCCGGTGCAGGCGCTCCGGCAGGCTGACGCGTACGGGTTCTCAGGCTGCATCGTCCTGAACATATCAGCGGTCGGGACGGAAGAAGGACTTTCCGAAGAAACCCTGCTTGCGATGCGGGACGCGTACGGGAAGAAGCTCATCTATGGAGGCGGCGTCCGGGACGAACGCGATCTCGCACGGCTCTCGGCGGCCGGGTTCGACGGCGCCATCATCGCGACATCCGTGCACCGGGGCACAATACCCCTCGATCTCATACGGAGGGGCGAATGGTCTTAGTCACGATAGAAGGGATCGATGGCACCGGGAAGAGCACGCTGCACGAGGCCCTGAAAGAGCCGCTTGCAGACCTGCACCCGGTCTTCACCCGCGAACCCGGGGCGACCTGGATCGGGGAGCAGGTCCGGCGGGCGATAGCCGAGGAGATCGATCCGGTGGCGGAAGCCCTCCTCTTTGTCGCAGATCACGCAGCGCACCTCGCAAAAGTGGTACGGCCGGCTCTCGCGGAAGGCAGGCTTGTCGTCTCGGACCGGTACATCGACAGCAGGTACGCGTACCAGTCCGCGATGCTTGCAGGGATTGTCCCTGAGCCGATGCAGTGGCTGAAGCAGGTCCACGATGCCTGGACCGTCATTCCGGACCTCACGATCCTCCTGACGATTCCCCCGGAACAGGCCATCGCCCGTCTCGGCCCGGACCGGAAACGCGAACACTTCGAAGAGCAGGATTTCCTGGAAAAAGTCCAGCAGAACTATTTTACGCTCGCGGAAGAGATGCCGTCCCGTTTCGTGATCGTGGACGCCCGGAAAGAAAAAGAAGAGATAGTCTCGTTCTGCGCCGCCCTCATCAGGCAGACGGATGGATCGAGACGATCACGTCGCCGACGCTGACCACTTCGACCGCGGAGCCTTCCTCAACATAGGAAAACTTCGGGGAGAACGCACCTTCGGGGATCGGAAGTTCTTCTCCATTTACGACAATTGTTTTCGGCGGGTTTTCCAGCTGCTCCGAAGGGAGCGCCTTCACTGCCGCCATGAATGCCTGGGCATTCTTCCGGAACGCAGGACCGACCACGCCCTTGTTGAACGCGATATCGGAGATAACCCGGTCCAGTTTTGCAGTATCGGTCCGGAACCGGACGTCCGCATTCAGGGTCCGGCCCGCATCGCCCTTGTCATCGACCGTGTGCGGGGCATGGATGGTGACTTTGCCGAGCGGTGCATTGAGGGCGAGGCCCTTGTCGTGCTTGAACTTCCTGACTTCGGCAACGATTTTCGCAAGCAGGTCGCCCTCCACCCGGGCTGACGGGTCGTCGAACGGGAACGTGACCCAGGATTGCTTGTGGACGCTGCCTTTCCCGAGGTACGAGTAGCATTCCTCCGCAAAGTACGGGATGAACGGGGCAAGCATCCGGAAGAGTGCGTCGTAGGCGGTTGCAAGGGCATAGCAGGCGGAATCCCGGTCTTCCCCTTCGGAGTACAGCCTGCCCTTGACGAGCTCGATATAATTGTCGGCAAGGACATCCCAGGCAAATTCGCGGATTGCCTTGAGCGCGAGATCGAACTCGTAGTTCTCCATCAGTTTCGTGACTTCCTGCACGGTGCCTGAGAGTTTTGCAAGGAGCCAGCGGTCGGCAAGCGCCTTGACCTTCGTGTCCGGCTTTACTCCCGATTTTCCTATCTGCATCAGGACGAACTTTGCGATGTTCCACATCTTGGTCTGGAACCGGGACGCGGAGATCACATCGTTCCAGTTGAACATGATATCGGAACCGGTGGAAGCCCCCATCGCTGCCCACTGCCGGAGGGCGTCAGCCCCGTACTTACTGACAATATCCTCGGGCATGATGATGTTGCCACGGCTCTTGCTCATCTTGAAGCCGTCTTCCCCGAGAACCATCCCGTTCACCAGGATCTCGTTCCAGGGGGCTTTTCCGGTCAGCGCGACCGACCGGAGGATGCTGTAGAACGCCCAGGTCCGGATGATATCGTGGCCCTGGGGCCGGATCTGTGCCGGGAAATACGGCGGGACACCGGTCCCGTCCCAGCCGGTCACGTTCATGACCGAGATCGATGAGTCCATCCAGGTGTCGAGCACATCCTGCTCGGGGACGAACTTCGTTGTACCGCATTTCGGGCAAGGCGTCTTTGGCTGGACCAGGGTCGGATCGACCGGAAGATCCGCTTCATCGGGAACGACGATCTCCCCGCACTGGGCGCAGGACCAGACCGGGATCGGGGTCGCAAAGATCCGCTGCCGGGAGATGCACCAGTCCCATTCCATCTGGGAGACCCAGTTCTCCATCCTGCGCAGCATGTGCTCCGGGTACCAGGTGATCCGGTGGGCGGCATCCAGGATCTCGTCCGGCTTGATCCTGATGAACCACTGCCGCTCGGAGAGGATCTCGATAGGGGTCTTGCACCGCCAGCAGGTCCCGACCCGCTGCTGAAGTTTCTCCTGGCGCTTCAGGATATTTCCCGCCTTCATATCGGCAAGGATTGCATCCCGGCATTCTTTGCTGTTCATGCCGCAGTACTTCCCGGTGACTTCCGTCATCCGGCCCCTGCGGTCGATTGCCCGGCGGAGAGGAAGGTTGTGCTGCTTCCACCAGTGGACATCCTGCTTGTCACCGAAGGTACAGATCATGACCGCACCGGAACCGAAGGTGGGATCGACTGCCTCGTCCTCAATGACCGGGACCTCGTGGCCGAAAAGCGGGACCTTCAGGGATTTCTTCATGGATTTGAACCGCTCATCGGTCGGATGGACGGCAACTGCGACGCAGGCCGCCAGGAGCTCGGGCCGGGTGGTCGCGATCTCGACCCCGTCGAAATCAAAGAAGTTCAGGGTGGTCTCGCGTTCCTCGTAATTGACTTCCGCAAACGCAATCGCAGTCTCGCACCGGGTGCAGAAGTTGACGGGATGCTCGCTCTGGTAGATGTAGCCCTTCTTAAGCATCCGGAGGAACGAGAGCTGGGTCTTGCCATAGTACTTCGGCATCATCGTTATGTACTCGTTGCTCCAGTCGGTCGAGAACGCCATCCGCCGGAGGGTCAGGCGCATCTTCTCGATGTTACCGATCGTGAGGTCCCGGCACATCTTCCGGAACTCCTCGCGGGGCACATCGTTTTTCGTGATCTTGTGGATCTCCTCGACCTTGACTTCGGTCGGCAGACCGTGGCAGTCCCAGCCCTGCGGGAACATCACGTTGAAACCCCGCATCCGCTTGTACCTGGCAAAGAAATCGATATAGCACCAGTTCAGGGCGTTCCCGATATGGAAATTGCCGGTCGGGTAAGGCGGAGGCGTATCGATTACGAACTGAGGCTTCTCAGAATTTTTCTGAAAATAGTGATCCTCGTCGCGCCAGGTGTTTCTCCAGCGCTCCTCCACGATGGCAAAATCATAATTTTTGGGGAGTTCCTGTGGTGACTGCATCCTCAGGATGTTTGCAGTAAAACGAAATTAAATAATCGACGCCGGAACCGCACCATTGGTCCTGTCAGTTCCGTTTCTGCGCGAAGACGAATGCAATGCAGGCGAGTGCGGCCAGCGCAAAAACCGGGGAGAGCGGCAGCTTATGGGTGGGAACCGTTGTATTCACGGTGGTCGGCTGCGGTGTCGGTTCTGTCGGGGATGCCGTGGCTTCCGTTGTCACGACGGGTGTTAAACCCTGATCGACAAGGACGACATCGCCCCGGTCGACCGTGACCTCTTTTGTCACGGGAAGGTAGCCGGTCATTTCCAGCCGGAGGGTGCTCGTCCCGATCGGGGCGGTAAGATTCCGGGGAGTCGCCCCGGAAACCTGGTCGTTGAAGTAGATCGTGGCACCTGACGGTTCGGACTGCACCAGGATCCAGCCATTAGAATAGTACGGCCGCCCCCCTTTCGTGAGCGTGACATCGGTGGAACTGTACAGGGAGGGATCGTTCGAGGGAAGATCGTTTTTCCCGAGGGGCCGCTTGACAGCGTACACCGAGTAGATCCCGTCCTTGAGCTTGATCCCCGTCTGGGCGGTCACCCAGGTATAGGACCAGCTGCCGTCCGTGACCTCCACAACGACAAAGGTGGAAGGATTCCCCGAGACGACCGGGATCTTCATGTTATCCGGGTTGACCCCGTTCGTGGAGAGATCCGGGCCGGTTACGAACAGGTACACCTGGTCGGTCGCGTATGCCGAGCCGGAGAGGGAGACGGAATCCCCGATGGCATAGGGTGCCGCACTCGCTCCGGGAACGAGAGCGGGAAGAACGAGGCAGCTGAAAAGACCGAACAGGAATAAAACGTCAGTACGGGAGAACCTGTACATAGGCAGAGAAATGGTTGGGCTGACCGAAAATAAAAATATGGGAGCTATGCGCCATCATAAAGCCAAACCTCTTTGTATTTCCGGGCCAAATGAGAGATCGCATGATCCTGAAGGCCGGCAATATAGCTGCGGCACTTCTCGCGCTATGTTCGCTAGCACTTGCCGTCCTGATCCCCCAGCCGTGGCTTGCCGGATTACCGGTCTGTGCGCTGGGGATTATCCTCTTTTATCTGAGACGGGAAGCCTCCCTTGCGGTTGCGACTGCGACCCTGGCCGGGCTCTACGGTTTCGGCCTGATCCCGCTCATCATATTCTGTGCCGCACTGGTCCTCGTGATCGTAGGGGAAGTGATCTTTGCGGTGCAGGGGCCGGCGCCCATCTCGTACCTCTATTATATCCTGGCGGGAACAATTGCGGTCCTCCTTGTCATGCGATCCCTCGGCGATTATGCCCTCCTTCCCCTGCTGTTCGGGATCGTTGTCGCGGCCCTGCTCAAGGCTATCCTCTGCCCGAGGAATGACGGGGCGCTCCGGCCGGTCATCGAATCGGTCGGAATCGCGATGACGATCTATCTCATCGAGGACCTCAATTACAATGCCGAACCCTCACTCATTGTCGCGGCGGTCGTCATCGCCTTTGCCTTCGGCTATCTCGCCTACCGGTTCCGGGCAGCGGATCTTTCCGGTGCATTCTCCGGGGCACTCATAGGTATCATCCTCATCGTCTTTGCCGATCCCCGCTGGTTTTTGATAATGCTTCTCTTCTTTATCCTCGGGTCCGGGGCAACCCGGTACAAGTACAATTACAAACTGAAAATCGGCGTGGAGCAGCCGGGGGAGGGCGCCCGGGGATACCAGAATATCTTTGCCAACGGTATTGTTGCAGCAGCTGCTGCAGTTCTCTATGGTATCACGGTGAACCCGGTCTTTGCAGCGCTCTATGTCGGGGCGGTCGCAACCGCTGCCGCAGATACCCTGGCAAGCGAGATCGGGGTCATGGCCGGAGATCCTATCATGATAACCACGTTCCGGAGGGTTCCTGCCGGGACAAACGGCGGAATTACGCTCGTCGGGGAGCTGGTGGCCATGGGCGGTTCCTGTGCAATCTCTTTTTTCGCCCTTCTCCTGGGAGTGATCGATCCGGTCACCGCTATAATTACCTCCATTGCAGGGTTTGCAGGAACCAATATCGACAGCCTGTGCGGGGCACTCCTGGAGAACCGGGGTTTTATTGGGAATGCCGGGACCAACCTCCTTGCAACGCTTGGCGGCGGACTTCTTGCGGCTCTCACTGCCATTGCAATTCTGTGACCGTAGTCGGGTTTCCGGCGTTCAACAGGAATTCTCCAGACTTGAGGGGGGGTCAGTTTTTCACGTTATTCGCAACAACGATCCCTTCTTGGCAGTGAGTCCGAATTTCCCATGCAACGAATGCCATTAAGCACTCCTTGTTGCCGGACAAAGAAAACCGGGAAAGAAACAGATCAGCACACTCCGGTTTTCCGGAACACGGAAAAAGGTACGCGGAGGATCCGGTTCAGTATTTGTACCAGCGTCCCTTGCTGTCGTATTCCCCGGTCAGCTGTTCAACCGGGAGGGGAGTAAGGGATACGAGTTTCCGGTAGAAACAGGCTTTGAATGCGAGAAGAATGGACGCGGAGACAAGGACGATAAGGAAATAAACTGCTGCCGTTATGATGATCCCGTCGGTCCCCAGGAGCGCAACGAACGATTCGGGCGTCATCGCGGAAGCGTCCGTCAGGTTCATGGTTGTGAGGGGTTCGAGCCTCTCGAAGAGAAGCCCGGTCCAGGCGAGAAGCGCAACGAACGTTATCCCGGCCAGGATGATTAAGGAGACCAGGTAAAAACCGAGGACTTTTCCCGGGGCCCGTGACACGAGTTCGATACTGCGCCTGACAGATGCAAAGGTCCGTTTCTCCTCGAATACCGCGGCGGTATCGTAAAAGAACGTGAGGAAGAGGACAACGACCGAGAGAAAAACCGCAGCAAGTGCGATGAGACTGACCTGACTGGCGAGACCAATTGCCGCAAGCGTCGTCGCGATCAAAAGGAGCATAACGATGATCGTGAACGTGATGACGAGCGAGGGAACGAGCACCCGGAAATACCGGGACACTCCCTGCCTGAGAAAGCCGGCAGCGGAATAATCTCCGGTATGAATAGAGCCGAGCGCGGCCGCGACAAAAAAGAGGATCACGAACAGGAACAGGAACGCAAGTTTTCCTGCAAAGAACGTTCCGTACAGGGCTTCGAGAAGAAGGCCTCCGGCCGTGCAGGCGCCTGCCACAATTCCCGGCACCCAGAGGACCGGGTGATCCCGGAGTAAGCCGAGCGCTTCTGCGAGAGAATCCCGGATCATTTTACCGGTTCCTGGGCATTGCTGCGATCTCGCGGACCTGGAGATCGAAATACGAGGCAGTGTACGCAGGGCGGATGACGCAGACCGTGTCGGCACCGGTCGCGGTCCCTCCGGCCGCAACCACTTCGCGGTCGATCGGGATTGCTCCCTGGTCTGCCGCGATGAGCACGCATTCGACCGCAACTTTCAGGCCGACCGCAATTGTTCTCCGGAGGGCTTCAGCAATTGCTTCCGTCCGGGATGCACCGCTGAGTTTCTGGGACCGGGAGATCGCCCGTTCCAGCCCGGAGAGGACGTGGGTCCCGGTGACGATGCGGACGCCCTGGGCGCGGAGTTCATCCGCGACCCTCTCGGAGAATTCCCATTCGCCGGGTTTTGAAAATCCCATGACATGCGTGACGACGACAAGGGAAAGCCCGGTCCCGTTCGTTGCCGCAAAAAATTTTTTCGCAGTCTCCCCCGAGCTGCTGGCAACGACAATGGTTGAGAGCCCCAGTTCTTTCGCCCGTTCGACCGCGATCCGCGCGGCATCTTCCGTATTGGCAGGGCCGGGAGCATCAAAGTAATACGTATACTTCTTCTGAAAAGCCATAGCTACAGTTACATGCACCGGTATGAAAAACTTTGTCAAGTCTTTCAGCTCATCAGATGATACCGAGCTGCTTTCAGGCAGATACAGACGGTTCAGGAAATTCCCATGATCACCTTAGCCCTTGCCGGAAAACCGAACTGCGGGAAGTCAACATTCTTCCGGGCCGCAACGATGGCCCCCGCGGAAATTGCGAATTACCCTTTTACGACCGTGAACCCGAACTTCGGGGTTGCCTATATCCGCACGAAGTGCCCCTGCAAAGAGCTGAACCTCACGTGCGGGAACTGTACGGACGGGGTCAGGTTCGTAGCGGTGAACCTGATAGATGTTGCAGGACTCGTGCCCGACGCCCATAAGGGACGCGGGCTCGGGAACCAGTTCCTGGACAACCTGCGCCAGGCAAACGGCATCCTGCACGTGGTCGATGCAAGCGGGGGGACCGACAGCGAGGGAAACCCGGTGGAACCCGGGAGCCACGATCCCAGAGAAGACATCAGATTCCTCAGGTACGAGATGACGATGTGGGTATACGGGATCCTGGCGAAGCACTGGGCAAAGATCCAGCGCCAGGCCCAGGTCAAGAGTTTCTCGGTCTACAGCGGCGTTTCCGAGATTTTCGCAGGCCTCGGGATCTCCCCGGAGGGCGTCCATGAGGCGGAAGTTGCGGCAGGAATCGAGCTCCTCAGGGCGGACGAACCGGCGCTGATTAAGTTCTGCGATGAAGTCGTCAGGGTCTCGAAACCCATGATCATGATCGGCAACAAGGCGGACCTCGCCGGCCAGCAGCTGAAGGACCAGCTCAAAGAATCCGGCGTCCAGCTGGTGAGCGCCGCAGGCGAACTTGCGCTCCGGAATGCGGCCGCCGCCCACCTTATCAGGTACCTTCCCGGGGATTCCTCCTTCACGATAGAGAACGAGGGCTCGCTCAGTCCCCAGCAGAAGGCAGGCCTCGCCTCCCTCGCAAAACACCTCCAGGTGTTCGGAGGTACCGGGGTCCAGGATGCCATCAACCGGGCGGTCTTTGGGATGCTCGACATGATTGTCGTGTACCCGGTCGAGGACGAGAACCATTATTCTGACAAAAAGGGCAGGATCCTCCCGGATGCGTTCCTGATGAAGCGCGGGTCCACACCGCACGACCTCGCGTTCCAGGTTCACACCGACATCGGCAAGGGATTTCTGTACGCAATCGATGCAAAGACCAAGATGCGGATCAAAGAGACCCACGAGCTGAAGGATGGCGACATCATTCGTATCGTAAGTGCGGCAAAGTAACCGGCGCCTGCGGCGGGTGGTGCTGGCAGGCACCCGGACCTGCCGCTCTTTGGGAAATCCGCCGCGTTTCCGGGGTTTTTCTTCCAACATTTACCCGAATTCACGTAATCTTTAAATACTTGATTTGCAAATATAGCATTTACTGCATTCACGGAGGTGGGAAATGAGTGGAGAGATCTATCAGGCACAGGTGATCCGGAATTTCTTCGATACCATCACCGGTACCGACCGCAACCTCACACGCATCTATATGTGCGTGATAGCACTTGCAAAGCTCCGGATGGAGCCGCCTGAAAAGATGACCTTCCTCGTAGACCAGATCCGGAAAAGCAAGCAGGCGAAGGAACTCTCGGTCGATATCCTTGATTACATGTGCGATGCGGCGGTTGCGCTCGACCTCACGGCGGTGCAGACTGCGTTCGGTGTGAAAGATATCAGGGAGATGGGCCAGGAGTTCAGCGGCATCAGCCTGGATACCCTCTGAAAACCCTCCTTAATGCCGCAGAAACCTGGAAAAAGTTCAGGATGAAAAATCTTTTTTACGAGTTATATTCCGGAGCGGGAATTCCGGTCGCGAACGGCTTCGGGTCGTAAGAACCGGGAACAGATAATCTGGAAAAAATTGTCCGGAATGATCTTGGATCTATTTCCCTGTGTACTTCTTTCCTTCCGAGAATGCCCTGCCTGCTTCATCTCCCACGCTGAAGTAGGTGGCCTGGGCGTACACGATAGGCTTTACCTTGGTAATGTCCGGTTTTCCGTTCGTGACGCAGGTTTTGTCGGCATAGACCTCGATAATCTCACCGACATAAAGGATATGGCTCCCGCATTCCAGGGAGTCGAAGAGCCGGCATTCGATGTTGACCGGGCATTCGTCAGCAAGGGGCGCGGTCTTCGCTTTTCCGTAGGACGACCGGAATACGCCCGACTTGTCCCGGTTTGCACCGGAGACGAGGCCGCAGTGATCGGTCTCGACGACCTGCCCGGTCGTGGTCACGTTCAGGCTGAAGGTCTTGTTCTCCTCGATTCCTCTGACCGTGTACCTGGCCTTGTTGAGCGCGACGCAGACCATCGGGGGGTTCATGCAGGCAACGGTCGCCCAGGCGGCTGCCATGTAATTCGGTTTTCCGTTCACGTTCGCACCCACCAGGACGGTGGGCATGACGCTGATGTACGGCATCGGGCCGAGCGCGATCTTCTCCATGGTTTTTCCCGGATTGAAATCGGCAGGAAGGTGTTTAAGGATATCTTTGGGGGAATCCGACCGTAGCATCACAAAAACAGGAGGTATTTATGGCTGATTCACTGCCGTTTCAGGCTGCTGATGGATATCCGACCCGTTGAACCGGTGTTCAGGTTCGTGAGTTCCAGCTCGTCCGTTGCAACGATCTCGCCGAAGATATAATCGTTGCCGCTCCCGAGCATGCTGAACGACCTGCCGTTCCGGGATATTACCCCGACAACCGGGACCGCAGTCCGGTTACCATCCATAGTCCATTCCAGGGATCCGGTGAAGACCCTGTCTTTCTGGCCCGAAACGAACATCGTGACCGTAATATTTTCCGAATCCGCAGATCCGGTTTCCTGGTCAAAATCAAGCATCGTTCCGGTCCAGGTACCGAGAAGATCCGGAGTCGGAGGAGATACATTCCCGGATTGTGCAGCCGACGGGGGAGATTGCGTCGAGACGCAGCCGCAGGCGAGGACTGCGAGCAGGACTGCAAGAAAGATGCCGGTTCTTTTCATACGGGAGGGATGGTCCCCTCTGCAGATAAAACCGGTTATTGCGACCGAACCCCCGGACAACCATTGTTTTTAAATAACTCTATATTCCTTCAATTATATTGTAGCAGTATCTGGCAGAAACCTGGGAAAGGGACAGGCAATGCGATCCGGTTCCCGGAATATCCACATTACTCATGAGGATGATACGATGAAAGAAATGAGATCGGAAACGATTGCATGGAGGCCGGGGGAACCTCCGGCCCTGTTGGCAGCCGGAATAACAGTCCTCTTTGCCGTAGCCATATATCTGACCTGGGCAAATTACCAGATCGGTTTCGATATCTCGGACATTCTGTTGGATATCGCGATTGTCCTTGCCTGTTATGCATTCCAGCGAAAGGGGTTCTATGTTTCTCTGGGCATGATTGCTCTCCATCTCATCATAGTTTTTTCGTACGGTATCCCGGGCCCCGAATCCCTGCTCAACCCCTGGTTCACTGCATTCTCGTTTGTTGTCCTTGCAATGATCGTGACCTGGCTCTCGGAAAACCTGAGGGAACGTTCCCTTATCTACGAAACGTTTTTCGAACATACCGGGACCGGCATGATCATCGTGGAAGAAGATTTATGCATCCGGTATGCCAACCGGATGGTTGAATCAGTCCTGGGAATTCCCAGGAATTCCATCATCGGAACCCGGAAATTCCTTGACTTCATTGCGCCCGATGACAGGGAACGGATCACACGATACCATGCCTCACGGCTGGCGCATGACAGCACGGTTCCGAACAGCTACGAATTCCGGATAAGAGATGCACAGGGAACCGTGCAGACTATTTATGTCAATGCAGCGGTCATTCCCGGGACAAAACGGATCATCGCTTCGATGATCAATATAACGGACCGCAAGCAAGCGGAAGAGCAGATTGCACAGAGCGAGGAACGCCTTCGCGCCACCCTTGCCTCCATGGACGACCTGGTGTTTTCGCTCGACCGCGAGGACCGGTTCACCGAATATCACCAGCCGCCCCAGGAAGGATTGCTCCTCCCTCCGGACCAGTTCATCGGAAAAAATTTCCGCAAGGTTCTGCCGCCGGATATCGCCGGGGGTCTGGCAGACGTCCTCCTTCAGGTGCGGGAGACCGGCTCCACCCGGGAACTTGATTATTCCCTGGATATTTCCGATACTACCCTCTGGTTCAATGCGAGGGTTTCCCCGAGATACGATACATCCGGGACCTATGACGGGGCAACCATTGTCGCCCGTGATGTCACGGAATTCCGGGATATCAGCAGGAAAAACGCGATGCTTGCGGCGATCGTCACCTCATCCGAAGATGCAATCATCGGGCAGAAACGCGACGGGACGATCTGGAGCTGGAATTCCGCTGCCGAAACGATGTACGGATACACGGAGAATGAGATGAAAGGGCAGAATATCGCAAAAATCATTCCTCCGCGCATCAAGGCCCAGATAGACGAGGTGTACGGACGCGTGCTGCGCGGGGAACACGTGGAACAGTTCGATACGGTGCGTGTCAGAAAAGACGGATCCGAGGTAGAGATTTCGTTCACCATATCTCCCATCAGGGATGAATCAGGGGCAGTTATCGGTATCACAACGATGGCACACGATCTCACCCGCCAGCGGGAAGAGGAGCGGGCGCTCCTCTCGTTCATCACCGAGGCAGCGATGCGGCTCAACAATCCGGTCGAACAGATTGCGGTGAACCTGAGCCAGATCCGCAACGAGACGGAACGGCCCAGTCCGCCTCTCGCTGAGATCGCGCTCCAGCTGGAGGTCCAGCGGAAACATGCACTCAGGGTCGTGGATAATCTCAGGGACTTAAACCGGGCGATAACAAAGAAGATACGGAACCTGCCAGATGCATACCGGGAGTATCTTGACAAATGACGCCGCTGCAGACTGCCCTCTCCCGGCAGGAGACCGGTGAAATATCTCTCTTTCTAATACCCGGACCGCAGCTGAAGAGTTCCGCTATAGAAGCTATCGGACACGAGGTCAGCCGGAATTACCTTGTGATCACGATGGCCGTGACCCTCCCGTATGCAATTGCAAAGAGAAACCTTGCGGAACAGGGAGTCGACATGTCGCGGGTTCACTATATCGATACGCTCACGAAATATTCGCTTGGCCCGCATGTCGCAGAGGAACCACAGTGCATGTTCCTTCCGAATCCATCCGATATTACCAACATGAGCATCGCGATAACGGAGACACTGCGCCGGGTCCCGGAAGGAAAACGCTGCGTCGTTCTCGATGATATTTCAACCCTGCTTCTCTATTCCTCATCCGAAACTGTCCTCAAGTTCATGCACTTCATGGTTACGAAACTCCGGCTTTTAGATGTAGAAGGCATCTTTTTCTCGGTCGACCATGCCCTGGCCCCGCAGGTGATCTCCCAGATGCAGACCATGATGGATAAAATTGAGACCCTCGCAGATCCGTCCCCTGCGGGATCGGCACCGCAGGAAGTCGGGTGACCCCGTCCGTTACAAGGGCCCCCTGCCGGTTACTCCAGCGGTTTCCGCAATTATTCCTGCAGGGCGGTCTACCGGATTTCTCCCATCCGGTCATCAGGGATGGCACCGTGAATAACGGATCACAAAGGCCCCGGAAAATCACAAAGCATATATCCAGACCGAAAGCAGTACGAAAGATCACTATGCCGATCATGAAAATCCGGGGCGGCGACCTGGACCTGGTCGAATACGAGTTCAGGTCGTTCACCCCGGGGGAATATATCCGCACCCTGGGTTACGGCACTACCGGCCCGCTCTCGCCCTGCACGGGAACCGTAACGGTGCGTGCCCCGGCCCGGATCCACCTTTCGGTCCTGGACATGAACCGGTTCGCTCCCGAGCATCCCGGAGGCGGCGGGATTGGTTTTGCAATCCAGCTGTACTGCACGGTCGAGGTTACCTGCATTCCCTCCGGTCTCGAGATCGATTACAACCGGCGGGAGATCATCCAGCATTTCGTGGAAGTCTTCCGGAAAATCACCGGGTATACCGGGGGCCTCCGGATAAAGGCTTCCGATCACCAGTATCCCCACGTAGGGCTGGGGTCAACGAGCACCATCATGACCGCACTCGCGACCGCCCTGAATACGGCGACCGGTTCCCCCCTCACCCAGGACCAGCTCCGCTGCCTGGTCGGGCATAACTATGTCGAAGAGACAACGGATGGCAGGGTTGCCTTCGGGTTCGAGACCGGGGTGGGGCCAGCGGTCAGCACGTACGGCGGCATGGCGATCATGGGCGACGAACTCACGCTCGTCCACCACCATGCCTTTGCGGAACAGGAGAACGTCTTCATCGTCATACCGCCGACCACCATCTCTTCGGCAGGAGAAAAGGAGTTCGACCTCCTGATGAACCGGGCCCGCACGCTCGATTACCGGGACCGGGAACTGAAGGCCTACCTCTTCCTGATGGATCTTATCCCCGCCCTACAGCGGGGGGACGTAAAAAAGATCGGTGACGTCATCTGGGAGGTTGATTTCCGGGGCTCCAAGCGTGCGGAGGTGGAGCACCACAGTTTCGAGATCTACCATATCATGAGCAGGCTCCGGGAATCGGGTCTCGAATTTGTGGGCATGAGTTCGGTGGGGCCCTCGATTGCCATCATCACCCGGAAATCCCGGGACGAGATCGAAAAGATTCTGGAAACGGTCGGAGCCCGGATTGCCATTGAGACAAAAGTGGATAATGAGGGTCTTGTCGTAACCCGGACGCCCTGATACCGGAAAAAACCGTTTTGCCAAAGAGGAGTGATTGCCTGTGATATATATGAGCCATTCTTATGGTTTCGGAAGGAGGTCCGAAAGGATCGTTCCCTGCCGGACCTTCCGGAAAAAAATGTTGATCTGTCTTGCGTTCGTCATCATATCCCTGGGAGCGCTCGTTCCCTCAGCTGCAGCGTTCGTCCTCGATTCCGCATCGTTCCGGGTCCAGGAAAACGGCAATGCCGACGTAACGATAGAGTTCCGGCTGGAAGGCATCATTGAGAATGCGATTCCCGACTCGGTCCTGGAATCGGAACTGAAAAAAGGGCTGACCACCGATCCCGCGAATCCCCCGGTCCTGAAATCGTTCTCCCGATCCAGGATCGTTCTCCTGATGCCCTCGTATGCGTCCGTGGAAACGACCGAAAACGGGACCCGGTATGCAACGGCGGCCCTCAACTTCTCAAAAGCGGAGATCGCCCTGAAAAACTCTGCCCTGAACTACCTGGTGAGTGCGGACTTTACCCCGGCAACCGTCACGATAGAATTCCCTGACGGCCATACCGAGAAACTGACGGATGTCGCGTACCTCCCGAGCAGGTCCCACGAAGTCGTCTCGGAACAGACAACTGCCCCGCAAACCTCCCCGGCTTCTACAGAAACCGTGCCTGCAACGACCGCTCCTCCGGAAACAGAACAACCCGTGCAGTCACCGGTTGAGACGCAGAGCTCGGGATTACCCGGGTGGCTCGTAATTCCCGCTCTCAGCGGTTCCGCACTTCTCTCCCTGATCAGGCGGTCCGGGTGAAACGTTCCGGGCCGGACCCCCTTTTTAGAATCTGAAGATTACCCGTAAACCGGATTGTACGGATGATGCCGATTTTGAATGAACCCACGCCGGGTCATCCAGGATCGCGAGGAAAGATCTCTGCCACCCGGCCTACCGTCCCGTCCCGGAGCCGGACTTTGATACCATGGGGGTGCATCGCGGAATTCGTCAGGATCTCCGCAACGATGCCCCGTGTCCTCTTGCCGGTACGCTGGTCCTGTTTCCGGATGACATCAACCGTGCATCCCGGGGAGACAGATGCGCGGAATCTGCCGTTTTTTTTCTGATCCATACCTGTACAATTCCCCCAAGGTCTGAGAGAAGCAATCTGCTCTCTTTTCGGGTAAACAACTAGCACTTGGCTAACTATGGGATCCGGATCGTTCCCAGCCGGAATTCCCGGGACTACTAAAAAGATCCAGGAGAGATTAGGGATCGGAATCGGGGCAGGGATGTATCCGGATCTCTGCCTCACGGATCTGCCTGAGAGACACTCTCCACCGGAAATGATCGGTTATTTTATCAGGTCCGTGACAGAATCCCCGATGCGGCGCAGAAGATCGTCGTGATACTCAAGGCTCACGTACACTTTCCCCGACGTATCGATATAGAGAACTTTCAGGAGATTCGAATCGTTCATTGCATCGAACCGGGAGATGTTCTGCTCCGCGAGGCTTTCGCGCATCTTTTTCACTTTTGTCTTTTCATAATTGCTCAGGATTTTCGGTCTTCCCCGGGGCATAAGATAAAGTTATTGGCAACTGTATTTAATGTTCCGCCTTGTATACGGGTTCTGACACCTGTCCGGGAGAATTTTCTGCAGGGTCCGGGCAGGGGATGGTCGTATCATGCCCGATCCGGGAACGCAGCGTGAACCTCTCTGCATGGCTGGCTGAAGTGATTTTCTGAAATTATTCCAGTCCCTTCTTCCGGAACCGGATGCAGTAATCAGGGAATCCGACCCCGGGTACGGTAACAGGGAAATTCCGGTTGACTTTTCCGGGCCTGCATACGCAAAACTATTTTTTTGAATTAATTGGCTCTGAAAAAGCGGAATGTTTCTTTGAGAGGCGGTCCCGCCAGTCCCCGGTTTCGGGACCCGGGACGAACGAATAAATCAGGCTTCCGCGGAAGCCCTGCCTTTCGCTGCTTCCGCTGCTGCGGCCGCAAATACTATCTGGTCCTGGATCCGGATGCCTTCCTCAAAACTTTCAAGGGTGGCCGGAACCGATTTCCCCTCGCACCAGAAACCGAGTTCGGTACACGCAGGGAGGATATGCCAGTAGATCATCTTTCTCCGGAACCGGACCGATGTCCTGAAGAAACCGTACCCGTGGGTTCCCGGGATCACAGGTTCTGCGCCTCTGCCTGTGCGAACTCCTGGAATACCGCACATGTGGAATAATCATAGAAATGGGTCATCGTACAGGCGGCGTTCATCTGGAGACGGGCCCGTTCGAGCTGGCCGATCATCCGGACAGTATCGAGGTACAATCCGACAAGGTCTTCCTCGGTCCCGTATGCTTCGCTCTCCTGGAGATTCTGCGCCTGTCGGAAGAAGAACCGGTCATGCATGTGCAGGTGGTTTCTGATATCAGATGCGCTCTTTTCCAGATCGTCGATACGGACAACAATGTCTGCCAGGTTATCCTGGATCTGTTGCCGCAGTTTCCTGCGTTTTTCTTTATCCGGGGTTGCCTGCATGTTTGCTTGTACAGATATATTTCAGGAATAATAATTCTTGGTTATGCGGCAAATCCTGCTTCTGCTTTTCCTGGAAAAAGTGCCATGAATTTATATAGGAGATCGCCCAATCCGACATACGATGGACTGTGGTCGTTGAAATCCTCTCGTACAAAACAAGTTTTCTCAATCCACTCGTAAAACTCATCATCGTATTCATGTTTGCCATCGGGACCTGGTTTTTTTACCGGGCCGCACACAGATATGGCGGAAACCTGCGGGAGATCGCAAGGCTCATCATGTGGGGCGGGCTCTTCGGGACAATCGGCGCATTCTGCCGGTTCCTGGGAGACTATGTCACCGATTACAAATGGCTGGAAAGCGCCGGCTCCCTGATGTTTGCGTTGATCAGCCTCGTTGTTGCATACCTGGTGTACAGGAAGTTTGCGGAAATCGCCGACGTGTTCGGACTTCGGGAGGAGAAATAGATGGCGGACCTGCTGTTCTACGATACGAGTCCCCTCAACCCTGCACTCAAGATGGTAATCCCCGTTATCTTCCTGGCAGTCCTTGTTATTTACGCGTATACCAGGAAATATTATTCCGAGAAGATCCGGATCTTCATCGATTCCATGATCCTCTTCGCATTCTTTGCGGTCATTTCAGGAACGATCCGGTACTTCGGAGACGGAACCGCTTTCGGGTTTACCGGGGATTACTCCCTGAAATGGTTCCAGAGCCTCGCATATGTTGCAGAAGCCGGCTGCTTCATCCTTGCAGGGTACCGGTTGCTCCATCTCTGTGAGGGGGACGGGAAATGAGCGAATATTCAGACTGGATCCTGAGTATTCTGGAGCCCCGGATCGGGTTGGGCATGGCAAAATCCGCACTGAAAATCAAGTGCAAGAAACTGGGAATCGCTCCGGACGATATCTCCCGCGATCAGATCGCGATCCTCGCAGACGAACTCTATGAGCCGCTCCGTATATTTGCAGGCGAAGAATTCGCACGAACGGTAACTGATCAGATAAAGGCGGTTCCGGTCGGGGATAATCGGGAAGTCCCGGATGCCGGAAATTCCGGGATCTCCCGATTATCCCGGTGATTGGACAACGGGAAGCCTCCGGTTTTTGGGAAAATCAGGGTGATTCCCCTGTCCGGCAGGGATTATTCCCGCTTCCATCCAATATCCGGAAATTCCCCTTCGGGACCGTGAGTTCAAACCGTGCCCCGTTATCCGGAATTCCGGTCTCGCGTATCGAGATCCCGGTAATCGAGAGGATTTCCCGGACCAGGAAAAGGCCCAGACCGGTATGTTTCCCGTATCCCTGTTCGAAGACAGCCTCTTTCTCCTCAGCGGGAATTCCAATCCCGTCATCTTCCCAGATAAGAACCAGTGCATCGGGCGCGAGTTTGCAGGAAAGCCGGATCCTGAGTACGGATCCCCCGTGCACCAGAGAGTTGTCGAGCAGGTTGTAGAATACCCGTTCCAGCATCGGGTCAGCGTACACTTCGATACCACCCACGTCCTTCTCAAAGGCAACGGTATCCGGAATACTTCTCGGGAGGATCTCCGTCACGAGCTGCCAGAGCGATTTTTCACTCCCCAGGGCCTGGTACATCCTCGTAAACTGGATCTGCGATTTGATTGCCCGCAGTGCGCCGTCCAGCTTATCGAGATACCCGGTTATCTCTTCGGATGAAATGCGTTTCCGGATTATCCGGAGATACCCCTCGATTGCCATCGCCTTGTTCAGGATATCATGGCGGGTGATGCTCGCAAGGAGCCCGAGTTTCCGGTTGGCGGCACGGAGTGCTTCCTCCGCCTTGATACAGTCCGTTATATCCAGTACGGAAAACGTGATGCCTTCGGAAAGATCCTCCGGGTCGAGCGGCGCGGCGCTCACGAGGACCGTGAGGATTGCCCCGTCTTTCGCGGGCATCCTGGTTTCCGCCCGGACCGGCAGGAGATCGCCTTCCGGCCCGAACGGCCCGGAATCAGGATTACCGGAATCCGTTCCCGGGAAAAACTCCCGGATATCCTTCCCGATAATCTCCTCACGGGAAAACCGGGTCATGGTACAGAAAAGGTCGTTGATATCCCGGATTATCCGGTTCTGCACGAGACCGATCCCGGCAGGTGCCAGCCGGAAAATGCCGGCAAAGCGCTCCCTGCTCTTCCGGAGCTCGATGTCCTGCCGGGACAACTGTTCGTACTGCTGCCTGAGTTCCTCTTCCGTGGCGGTCAGGTTCTCATAGGCCATCTTCAGGTTATCCTCGGTCTTCTTCCGCTCCGTTATATCGGTTCCCTGGGCAATCGTGGCAACGAGGGTTTTCCCATCGGGTGCGTAAATATTGGCGGAATTCCAGATCACGGTCCGAACTTCCCCAAAAATGGTCCTGATAGGGATCTCGACGGCGTCCCATTTCTCCCCGAAGAGTGCCCGGCAGACCAGATCGAGGGACTCCGCCCTGCCTTCCAGCGGAAAGAGGATATCCAGGTCCTGGCCCAGCACGATATCGCTGGAGAAACCGGTCAATCTCTCAAACGCCCGGTTGAACCGGGTTATCCTGAAATTGATGTCCCAGGTCACGATGGGCCCGCTCGCATAGGTGATAAGGCTGGAGAGGTACTCGTTCGTCTCCCGGATACTATCGTCGGATTTTCGTTTTTCGACCGCGACACGGATCATGTGGGCGAGTTCAAGGAACTGGGCCTCGGGATCCCCGCCTTTCTGGAGATAAAAATCCGCCCCGCTGTTCAGGGCATCAATAACGACTTCCTCCCTTCCGCGACCGGTAAACAGAATGAAAGGAAGACGGCATCCGTCGGAACGGAGTTTTTTTAGGAGGGCGATCCCATCCATCCCCCGCATCTGGTAATCCGCGACGATGGCGTCGTACGGGGTCAGCTTCATCTCCTCGATCCCCTGCTTTGCAGAGGGAACGGTATCGACAATGAACTCCCCGGATTCTTCCAGGAAAAATTTTCCGAGTTCAAGAAGATCGGGTTCATCATCGATATAGAGGACATGAATCATTGTAGGAAAATGATACCAAGAATAATAAAAAGTGTTTCATGGGGATAACCGGAAATGCTCCCCGATGGTTCCTTACGGGATTCGCTTATTTGCGCACTTCCCAGGTGAGAAGAATTCCTTCCCCCATCCGTTCGGCACCGGTAAGGTTCATCCTGACAAAGTCGCTCTCCCGGATAAATCCTTCGCCATCGGATAATGTCGGGGCGTCTTTTCCCCCGATAATACAGTTTCCCACGAAGACAGACACCTCATCCACGAGGCCCGAACTGAAAAGGGACCAGATGAGGGTTCCGCCCCCTTCGACCATAAGGCGCCCTACCCCCAAGCCGCCCAGCGCTTCCAGAAGGAACGGAAGATCTACCCGGTCTCCGGGCGTCCGGATTACCGTTGCAAGGTTCTCCAGCTCCCGGACTTTCTCCTCAGGTGCCGCAGATCCGACCGCGACGATGCGTTTTCCGGTACCTTTCCTGAGGACCGATGCCGATACCGGAATCCTCGCCGTACTGTCCACGACAATACGCACCGGGTGTTCTTCCAGACCCCGCTCTTTTCGGGATGCGATCAGATCGGCGGATTTCACGGTAAGGGACGGATCGTCGGCAAGAACCGTCCCGATTCCCACCATCACCGCATCGCAGGATGCCTTGAGCCGGTCGACACGGAAAAAATCATCCTGTCCCGATATCCTGACCTGGCGCCTCTCCCGCGTGGAAAGTTTCCCGTCGGCACTCATCGCAGCATTCACTATGACCCGGGGTCGCATGCGAACGCATGGGATGTACAACAAAATATAGCATCTTCTTTGCGTTTCCGGTAATCCCTACCGATGAAAAATTCCGGACAGTCATATCATGAATCGGACACTGATTTTCCCAATACCCCCTGGTTTTTAAGAGGATGCAACTGCAAATCCTTAAGTAATACGAGAATTAAAAAAGAGTCATCGGAGAGGGAATGCTGTCACAGTTCTGGGGTCACGAAGAAATCAGCGAACATACGCAACTCGTACGATACTGGGTAATCGCGGCCCTGAGCATATCCTGTATCCTGATCGCTGCAATCGGAGTTGTGCGGGATCCTTTCAGTTTTTACCAGCAGATCTTTTTCATCCCCATCGTGTATGCGGCATATTATTACCCCCGCTGGGGGATTCTCCTTGCCGGCGCTCTCGGCCTCATCTACCAGACGATATCCTATTCCGTCCTTTACCCGGATATCAACATACTGGTTTTCATCACCGGGCAGGTCATCGTATTCATCGTGGTTGCATCCCTCGTTTCCCTTTTTTCCTCGCGGATACAGAACGAAGAAGCGAAATACCGTGAAATATTCGAGAACGCAAAACTGGGGATCCTGCTCCTGAAAAAAGACCGCCACACAATCCTCGATGCCAATCCCTACCTCGAACAGTTACTGAAGTATGAGCCGAAAGAGCTGAAGACAATCTCGTTCCGGGATTTTTTCTACCAGGACGAGGGATGCCATGAGTTCCTCCAGCAGATCGATCACGAAGCTGCCCTGCCGCCGAAGGAAACCGTTTTTGTAACGAAAAACGGCGATCCGATCTGGGTTCTCCTGACATGCGTCAGAACGGAAGGAGACGGGATTACCTGTACCGTTTTTGATATCCGCGAACGGAAACGCGTGGAATCCGCGCTCTCCGATGCCGAGACATCCCAGAATACGACCCTGGACGCGATGGGCGATGCAATCTTTGTGATCGGCCAGGATTACCGGATAATCCATACCAACCGGACATTCAACCAGTGGTGCCACCAGCTTGCCCACCAGGTGGACCCCCTGGGAAAAAATCCCTGGGAGATTGCTCCCGGCATGAAAAACTGGCTTTTAGAGGATATCGAAAAAGTGAAAAAAACACGCAACGTCCTGGTTTCGACCGATACCATCCATCTCGGCAACCGGGAGATCGATACGGAAACCCGCCTTATCCCGATAGTGGAAACCGGGGAGGTATTGCGTATCGTTGCCGTGATGCGGGATATCTCGGAACGCAGGAAAGCGGAGCAGGCACTCCTCAACAGCGAACATAAATACCGCCAGCTTGCCGACAACTCCCCGGTCAGCATCATCATCACCCGCCATGGGATCATCAATTACGTGAATCCGACCTTTTCCCGGCTTACCGGATACCGTATCGAGGAACTCCTGGAAATGAAATTCTGCGATCTCGTTCACCCGGACGATCTTGCCGAGATCTCGGAAATAATGGAAAAATGGGAATCAGGGAGATTCCTGACAACTTCCGGTTCCATCAAGATCCTGAGAAAGACGGGGGATATCCGGAGAGCAGAACTCTTCGTATCATCTATTCAGGATCATGGGGAGCAGGCAGAGATGATCAACCTGGTCGATGTGACCCAGCAGCTTCTTCTCGAGGAAAAACTGCGGGGCGATCTCGAACGCCGCAGGGATATTATAACAACCGTCGCGCACGAACTGAGAACCCCCCTGCAGCCGATCATGGGATACCTCAACCTCCTTATGCAGGACCCGGAAGGGTTCGGCCTCAATGACGAGACGCAGAGAATCATTGCGCTCTGCCTGAAAAATGTCGACAGGGAACGCCAGATTGTCAACCAGATGTTGGAACTCACCATCCTCGACTCCGGAAAAATCCGTCTGCAGTATTCGGAATTTTCCATAGCAAACCTGGTAAGCAGTGTCGCAGAAGCGGGGGGATACCGGCTCCAGGGAGAACTGGAGAACCGGATCTCACAGGACGTCCTGATACGGGCTGACATGGACCGGTTGTACGTTGTCCTGGACAGTATCATTTCAAACGCAGTCAAATACAGCAAATCCCCCCGGAAAATCCTGGTCACCTATGAAAACGACGGGAATTCCCACAGGATAAGCATCACGGACAACGGGATCGGCATCGATGAAAAGTCTCTGAACCATATATTCGAGCCGTTCCACCTTGCCGATGCCGCAAAACTGTCCCGGAAGTACGAACGGATCGGGCTTTCCCTCTCGATTGCGAAGAAATACATCCAGCTCCACGGGGGAGACATCCTTGTCCGGAGCAGGGTCGGGGAAGGAAGCACCTTTTCCCTCGTCATTCCGAAAGAGGTGCCGCAGTGAGATCCAGGGTACTTGTGGTCGATGACGATCACTCGATTCTCGAGATGATGACCCTTCTTCTTGAAAAGATGGGCTATGATTACGAAACCGTAGACGACGGGGTCCAGGCACTCGAAAAGGTGAAGGAACAGAGTCCCGACATCATCCTCCTCGACGTTATGATGACTCCCATCAACGGCTGGGAATTTCTTGCCAGGCTCCGGGGAGAGATGGGACTCACGGAGATCCCGGTTCTCTTTTTCACGGCATTCCCCTTTATCGAGGAAAAGATCGATACTTCGGGGGATGGTAAACTGGGTCTCCTGCAAAAGCCTGTGTCTTATAAGGAGCTGAAAGAAGCTCTGGCGAAATATCTCGGCACACCCTGAAGGGCCGGAGGGGATTTCTGCCGAAAAATCCCGGAAGCCCGGAATTTATCCGATGCCCCCCTCCGGACCGCGGGATTCCTGAAAAAGTTATTCGTGCCTGAGCGCTTCGATCGGACTTAAGTTTGCGGCTTTCCAGGCAGGGATGATACCGCAGATAATACAAATCGCGATTCCGAACGCGATGCTTGTCGTGATACTCAGGATATTTGCGGGAACAAAGAGGTATTTCGTGGATTGCAGCATCATGATGCTGATGGCATATCCCCCGAGGACACTGAGGATTCCCCCGACAATGCTTCCGATCACACCCAGCATTGCCGCTTCATAGAGGAACATGCTCATAACCTCCTTTTTCTTGGCACCGATACTGCGCATGATACCGATCTCCCGGGTACGCTCGGTTACGGACATCATCATGATATTTAAGATGGATATCCCTGCGACAAGAAGCGCAATTCCCCCGATTGCCGTAACGAAGGTGGATACCGTACCGAATGTCGAATAGATGTTTGCGAGCGTTGCCTGGCTGTCGATGACCGTGAACACCTTGTCGTCCCGTTTATTGTATTTCTTTTCGATTGCGGCCTTCACATCGGCAGTCGACTGGCCCTCCTTCACCTTCACGATAACCTCATCGTAATCCGAACGGTCATAGGTGTTCTTGAACCAGTCCTCTGTTACGACGACCGCACTGTCGGTACTGATGTCAAAGCTCATCCCCCGTTCCTTGATGATCCCGACGACCCGGAGAGCCCCGTGCGAACCGCCTTCCCCGACCTGGATACGGCTCCCGAGGATCAGGTTCTGGTCCTCCGCCAGTTTGTAACCGACTAGGCAGCTTCCCGAGGAGCCTTTGGGATAAGATCCTTCTAGGAGATCCGAAGGCGGGAGCAGTTCCTGGATATCGTCCTGCTTCAGTCCGTATATCGATGCGGCGGTCGTTTCAGACCCGAATTTCATCCGGTCGGATCCGGAGAGGACAGCTATCGCCGTACTCGGGGCAGCAATTCTCTCGATCTCCTTGAACTGGTTCTCGGAAATTTTCAGGGTGGTCGAACTCCCGCTGCTGCCGCCATGGAATCCCCCGCCGCCACCGCTGTTCGGGTAGACGATTACCGTGTTCCCAACGGACGAGAGGCTCTCCTGGATGGTGAGGACCATCGAATTCCCGAGAATTCCCATGGATGCGATAGCGACGACCCCGATAATGATCCCGAGCATTGCAAGGGCGGACCGCAGCATATGGATCCTGATATTGCGTTTTGCGAACTCAAGGAAGATCATGCTGCGATTCTCCCGTCGACGATCCGGATCGTCCTCTTTGTGTAGGATGCGATATTCGGATCATGCGTGACCATGATGATGGTTTTTCCATCCTTGTGCAGGTTCCTCATGAGTTCCATGATACCTGCGCCGGTCTTGGAGTCCAGGTTTCCGGTCGGTTCGTCGCAGAGCAGGATGTCGGGTTCATTGATGAGCGCCCGGGCGATTGCGACGCGCTGCTGCTGCCCACCCGACAATTCCGTGGGGTTGTGGGAGAAAAGGTTCTCGGGCAGATCGACCGCGGCAAGAACCTCGTATGCCTTTTTGGTATCGACGACATGACCTTTTTTCAGCATCTGGGGAAACGTGACGTTCTCGATCACATTCAGGAGCGGGAAGAGATTGAAGTACTGGAAGATAAACCCGATCCGATCCCGCCGCAGGCAGGTCAGGTCGTCATCCGACATATTCCGGGTTGCTATCCCGCTGATGTAGATATTTCCCGAACTTGGCGTATCAAGACATCCCATTAGCGTGAGGCAGGTGGACTTCCCGGAGCCCGATGGCCCCATGATGGAGACGAATTCTCCGGGATCCACCTCAAAGGAGAGGTGATCGAGGGCAAGGACGTCCCCTGCTTTCAAGGGGTAAATCTTTACCACGTCTTCAAACCGAATTACCGGATGCAAGAGGAATTCACCTCACGCCTGCTGCTGTTTTCTCTTCCGGTAATAGAGGTAGCCGCCGACTCCGAGAATCACCACGATTATTATACCGGCCAGGGTAGAGAAGGCACTTCCGGAACCTGAGTCCTTCGCCAGCAGGTCCATTCCTGAAATGTCGATATCCGACCGTGACATGAAAATGTTCCCGTCAGCATCCTTGTAGCTTACGATGAGGGGGACCGTCGTGGTATTCGCAGGCGCCGTGAAGGTTACCTCAAAACTGGCAAAGTCATCGGGTTTGAGCGTTCCGACAACATATGCCTGGTACGGGATCGCGGCGACTGCCGGATCACCCGTCGTTACGGTGACCGCGTTCGCATTGGTAAGCCCGGCATTCGTTACATCGCCGGTAACATCATATAACCCCCCGGTATACTTGACCTTGATATTGCTGGCGACCGGGGTTGCAAGTTTCTTGTCTTCATTGAAGACAATAGGCACCTCTGTTGAGACGGAATGCTGATTGTCCCCGTTGTCATAGGTGACGTTGAGACAGAGGGAGGTCTCCTTCGACGGGGTGACCGTGAAATTCGCAGTCATGGTCTGCCCCGAACCTATGGTCCCGATGAAGACCCGTTCCGGGTTCATGACAGCGCCATCCCCTGATACCGAGAGGATGACGTTCTTCACGGAGTTCTTGCGCGGGTTTGAGATGGCAACAGACATGTTGTCCTTCCGGTCCCGGGCGTAGGTATCCGGCTGGCTCGTGATCGTAATTTCCAGGGGAGACGAATCGACCTGGACCATTGCGGTATACCAGAGACTGTCGGCACCTACATATCCCAGCGAGAATACCGGGTAATAGGTCCCGTCCACGGAGGGCGCGGTTACACTGAACGAAAAGATCCGGGTCTGGCCCGGCCCGATGTTTGTTGAAGTATCGTATTTCCCACCGGTAACCTGGAACTCATCGGCACGGATGGAGGCATGGTTGACAATAACCCCGGTTGTCGTATTCAGGGTATTCCCGTTGGAGACATTGAATGACACCGTCCCGGTATCCTCCGGGAAGAAGACTGCCGGATCCCAGGTTACGTCTTTCACATAGACGCGTGCTGCGGCAGCACTGGATTCTTCCGTGGTCAGGGCGAACGCTGGCACGATGCAGGCACCGGCGAAAACCAGTGCTGTTAGGATACAAATTACGGATACTGCTCCCCGGTTTGAACCGGTCGCACCATCCCTTTTCCGGCTGTTTCTGAGCGCAACTCCGGTCTCGAACATGTACAGAACTCCAGATTGTAGTTTATTTTTTTACTACGCTCTCACACAATTCTCTCGCACAACTGATAAATGTAACGTAAACCATACATACGTTTTTATGGACGACCGTAATTTATTGTAACGAAGAACCGGGAATTACATCCATGGAAAGCATATCTCCTTCCCTTATACAGGCACTCAGTATCCTGGGCCTTACGAGGTACGAAGCACGAACCTATGCTTCTCTTGTACTCTTTGAAAGCGCGGAAGTAAAAGAGCTTGTGGAGTATCTTTCCATAGCAAAACCAAGCGTGTACGAGGCTCTGGACCACCTGGAAGAGATGGGCCTTGCCGTCAAACGGACCTCACGACCAGCGATGTACAGCCCGGTCTCACCGAAAATTGCCGTGCAGATCCTGCTGGACAGTCATACGAAAGCTGCAACGACCGCGGAAAAGGAACTCCATCTGCTGGAAAAAAAGAAATCCGATTCCCCCCGGTCCGAAGCCATGTGGACCATCTACGGGGATGCGAATATCGAGTACAAGATCCGGGACATGTTCGGCCACGCCAGGAAAAACATCGAATGCCTGATGGGGGAGCGGTACCTGGGGACGCTCGACAACCTGAAAATCCCAGCAGTCCGGCTTCACCTCGTGATCCTTTCGGACAATCCGTCCATCGGGGAGAATCTCAAAAAGAGATGCCGGGGGAAGAAACAGGAAGTCCATGTCATTTCCATGGAAAACCTGCGGAAATTTTCCCCCTGCTCTGAAAAGGATAAAAAAGAGATCCGGAAATTCTTCAAATCCGAGAATATGCTGAGCCTCATTGTCGATGACCGGGAGCTTCTTTCCGTCTTCCCGATAAACACGCCCCATGTATCCGCCCTGAACACGTCCAACAGGGGCGCAATTCTGCACTCAAAGATGATAGACCGGCACCTGATGGACGCCATTCTCTCGGCAGAAGAGCCGGATGAGGCGGCCCGGGCATCCGGACAAAACACCTGCAGCGGCTGAATTCCGGAATTCCTTCCCGTCCGGAACTCGCGACGCGGTGAGTGCCCCTGCGAAATTTCCGGTATCGCGATCACAAGTTCCATCAGCTCCCGCTGAACATTTCTGCTATGGATCCGGAAAACCGTTACGAGAGGGCGACGTTTGCAGCGGGGTGTTTCTGGGGAGTGGAAGCCGCGTTTCGCAGGGTAGACGGGGTTATCGCGACCACGGCCGGCTATACCGGGGGAACTGTACCGGAGCCCGATTACGAACAGGTATGCTCGGGAAAAACCGGCCATGCCGAAGCAGTCGAGATCCTGTTTGATCCCACGAGAGTCTCCTACGAAAAACTGCTTGAGCTCTTCTGGAACGCCCATGACCCGACCCAGAGAGACCGGCAGGGACCGGATATCGGGACCAATTACCGGTCTGCAATTTTTTACCATACTCCCAAACAGAAAGAGATCGCCGAATCCTCCCTGAGAACTATTGCCTTGTCAGAAAAATTCCAGGGCAGGAAAATTGTTACCGAGATTGTCCCGGCATCTGCGTTCTGGCGGGCCGAAGAATACCACCAGCAGTATTATGAGAAATGCGGCAGGGGATATTGCGCCTCCCCGAAAAACTGGGAATGAGACCGTCCCGGCATAATCAGGGAGACGTACGTTACCCTGCCACCGGAAAAACTGATACCGGAAAACCGGGACCTGCCGGCTACCGGAGCGCGGTCGTTATCCCGATTACCCCGGAATGGATGATCACGGCAATAGCAAGGATCATTCCCGAGAGGACGATTGCCATCGCAAGGTTTCCTTTTTTGATCTCTTCGAATTCCCCGGCTTTCCCGGTCATGCGGTCGAATATTCTCAGGGAGAGGTAGATACTGCCTATCGCGAGGAGAACCCCGAGAATCAGCTGGACGATTGTCATGGTGACATCGATGATTCCATCGGGTGTGAAAATTCCGTCAGCCGATGCCTGTCCGAGCCCGAGGACAACCCCCTGGACTCCGGACTGGACAACGAGCCCGGTTGCGATGAAAAGGGTTGCGATGAGAACCCCGAGAGCGACATTTCCCTTTGAGAGCTCCCGGATCTCATCGATATTCCGGGTAATTTTGTGAAAGACAGTGAAGGCGACATACAACGCCAGAACTGCGAGGATAACCGATAAAAATAACTGAAACAGTCCGATTCCAACATTCAGTAAATGGATCATATTTATTTCCTGACCTTAACTTCAAAAGTTCATTTTTCAGGCAGTTCAATGTCCGGTTATTCAGGTATTCTCATTCAGAGTATAAAATAGGTGAGACTTTGCGATTCTTCCTCCTTCGGGATGTCCCGCTCCGGAAGACCAGGTCCGGAAACCGGTTTCCGGGACAGGTACGCTTCCTATTATACCTGTCAGGATAAAATACTGAGATATTGATGTCAGAGATTCGGATTGTCGGGACAGCCCATGTCTCAGCAAAGAGCATCGAGGAAGTCCGCGCAGCAATAGATGAATTTCACCCCGATGTTGTTGCGGTAGAACTTGACCTGGCCCGGTATTCCGCAATGAAACGGCTTGCCAGGGACCCCACCGTATCGGATGTTCTGGAAGTAAAAAATTTCAACCAGCTTCTTGTCCAATGGCTCCTTGCCTACCTCCAGCGCAGGATAGGGTTCGATGTCGGCGTCGAACCCGGTGCCGATATGAAGGCTGCAATCAGCGAGGCGGAAAACCGGGGTATTCCGGTGGAGCTGGTCGACCGCGACATCCGGGTAACGCTTATCAGGTTCTGGCAGTCGCTCGGCTTCATCGGGAAACTCAAGATGATCTATGCCCTGATCCTCTCCATTGCGGAAGTGGATACCGTGGAAGCGGTCGATATCGAGGAACTGAAAAACCAGGACATGATCGATGTCGTGATGGATGAGTTCCGGAAGTTCTCACCCGAGGGAGCCCACGCCCTGATCGACGAGCGGGATGCCTATATCGCGCATAACCTTATCCGGCTCATGCACCGTGACAATGACCGGAAGGTTCTCGCGGTCGTGGGTGCGGGACACTGTCAGGGGATCTCCCGGTATCTTGAAAAACCGGAGACGCTCCCCCCGCAGGATTCCCTGACAAAAGAGCCGCGGAAAATTCCCTGGGCCACGATCTTCGGTTTTGTTGTGACCGCGCTCTTCATCTTCCTCCTCGCAGCGATAGCATTCTCCGGAGTCGGCCTGGATGTTCTTCTCTATGCCTTTCTATTCTGGGTTCTGATCCACGGGGTTCTTGCTGCAATCGGGACCCTTGCCGCAGGAGGTCATCCCTATTCTGCGCTCACCTGTTTCTGCGTCGCATGGATGACCTCGTTAAATCCCCTGCTCCATGCCGGATGGATCGGGGCATTTGTCGAGGCAAAAGTCAGAAAACCCCCGGTCTCGGATTTCCGGAAGATCTACGAATCGGAGACGCTCACGGAAATGTTCCATGTGCCGCTCTTCAAGGTCGTGCTCGTTGCAGCTCTCGCCAATCTCGGGAGCCTGCTCGGGACAATCCTCTATTTCATCTTCGTGTTCCCGGTGCTCGGGATCGACCCGGTCACCGTAATCTCGGCGGGCGTGCACAATATGTGGGCGGCGATCACCGGGTTCTTCTGATCCCCCGCGACCTCTTTTTATTTCTCACCATAAGCAGGATTATTCTGCCCGAAAAAGGATCCCGTAGGTATTCTCCCATAGTCCTGATGTAACCGAAAAGGAAATCGGCGTCCTGATCCGGGCTGGAAGAAAAGAAAAGCGGAAAAGATAAGAGAATTCCCTTATTTCAGCACGCAGATTGCCTGGGGAATATTGATGACGAGAGCAAGGCTCTCGCTCACGTAGAAGTTCAGGGAATCCTCGGTGGGTCCCGAGAACCCGATCTTCATATCCTGTCCGAGAACGATAGTTGCGACCGCACGGTCCGCTGCAAGAAGGACTCCGCCTTTCTTGAGCGCGGGTGCCTTTACGACCCCCCCGGTGACAATCGATTCAATGTGTTCAAGCTCGGTCCCTGCTCCCTGGGGATACCTGCGCAGGAGAAGGTTGTACTGTACCGGCGAGAGTGCCATCGTGTACGGGCCGTGGAATCCCGCCTCATCGAGCCTGGTCACGCCTTCGATGATCTGGTCCGCAGCCATGCCGGGCTTGTCCCACTTGGATAGGGTGAGACTGATCGAACCGGGAGCACTCAGAAGACCCGGTGCTCCCTGGCTGCCGTTAAAGATAATTGCATCCTCCTTTGCCGAAATCTTCATTGCCGCAAGCGCAACTTCGTTCAGGTTCACGGGCAGGCGATCCTGTTCGAAAGCGGCAAGGTCCCGTTTCCCGAGAGAGAAAGGTACGGAGATGGCCTGTACCGGAATATAACCGGACTTCGCGATACCATCTTTTCCCTGCGTGTCGATGAGGGGGACTCCCTTGAGACCGAACCCGAACGGCCCATCCAGGGAGAGGATTTTTCTCCCGGAAAGGGAGCTCGTTGCAACCCCGACCATCGTGTTGTCTAAAAGATTCCAGGTTTCCGCCCCGAAGGGAGCGTCGTCGCGTCCAAGATATTTGTTTTCCATGATTCACACCTCACTCGTATTTCTTCAGCGATCCCACGGTGGTACTCTCGTTTTCCGGAGCCGCTTTTGCCGGGCCCGTGGTAATCTGGGCCGCAAGCTCGTTCACTTCCCGGGCACCCTGTGCGGTATACTGATCCTCATCGGTGAGGAGCGCAAGAAGCCGGGCAAATTCTGCTGCATGCGTCCGTTCCTCGTTCGCGATATCGATGAATACCGCTTTTGCAAGGGCGTTGTCGGTTGCATCCGCATGGGAGAGATAGGTATTGATCGCTTCCTGCTCTGCCGCGATGTTCAGGCGGACTGCCCGGAGAAGTTCCTCCTTCGTGAGCATCCGTCCCGGAACAATTCCGGTAAATGGGTTCATGAATTCCGGCATGATTGTCACCTGAATGTGTGCCATAGCGGCCGGAAAACCGGTCCGACCATTGCACGGGTTATCTATCGAGTATTGCGTTCCCTACTTTAAAAAGCGTCTGGTAGAGGAAGGGTCCCTAAGATCCAAAGGGCGGGAACGACCGGAATCCGCACTCCTGCCCGGTACGATTCCTTTATAGGTTCTGTCAGGGAACGATGCAGTATGGGAATTCCCTACCGGATGCAGATTTATCTCACCATATTTCTCGCCGTTCTTGTTTTCGGCATTGCGGGACTTGTCCTGATCGAAGGGTTCAGCCCGGTCGATGCAATCTATTTCCTGATTGTAACGATTGCAACGGTGGGCTACGGGGATCTTCACCCCTCGACAGTTGCCGGAAAGATCCTGGTGATGATTATTATCCTTGCGGGGGTAGGCTGCTTTATCGGGATAGCCGCGAATTCCATCGAAAGTATCCTCGAAGAGCAGGAGCGGAAAGCCAGGATACGGAAGCTCAATATGACCATCGGGGTATTTTTCAGCGAGGCCGGAACGGAACTGATCCGGCGTTTTTCCCGGACGGATTCCATCCTTGGGACAGTACGGGAAAAACTGATCCCCACAACTGACTGGTCGGACCAGGATTTTTCCCGGGCTTCGCACGAGATGGCAGAGTACCGGTATTCCCTTGACAGCAGGAAACTCGACCTTCCCGATCTCTATACCCTTCTTTCCGACAGGAAGGAACTTCTCCTCGCTCTTCTCCAGAACCCGACGATGCTCGAACACGAGACGTTCAGTTCCCTCCTGCAGGCGCTCTTCCACCTGCTTGAGGAACTGGACCAGCGGGTAAAGCACGGGGGATTTTCCGGTCTTCCCGAGAGCGACCTCCATCATCTGTCGGGAGATATCAACCGGGTATACCGGCTCCTTGTCCTGGAATGGCTTCTCTACATGCACCACCTTAAGAAAATGTACCCGTACCTGTTCTCGCTCTCGGTCCGGACCAACCCGTTTGATGAAAATGCGTCGCCTATTGTGAAAGAGGGATGAATGAGACGGGAGAACGGCAATCCGGATACTGACCAGCAATTGCCAGCGAATCCTCTTATTTATCTTTCCACAGATGGAGATTTCGGATTTGGCTGGATATCAACTACAGGTAATAATTAACCGGTTTCCCGGTACATTATTGAATAACATAGATATTAATATAGAATTTTATGATATAACAATTTTTTTATATTTTTGATGATTAAGTAGATATATCTGTCATTTAATTTCCCGCAACGATGAGGCCCGGAAATACGAATGTGGTTAAGTTAATAAAATTCAAATTAAAAACGTGGCTTTGTAGAAACCCTAATTTTCAGAAGAGGATGGAGTAGCCGAAAGATCTAAGGTACAGCGTCTCCTTCAGTTGTTATGTCGACAAGAAGAAGGAGACAATAGAATGTCAACAAACCGGTATAAG